>Ga0074045_10000338_pt1 | contig 46014 bp, 43 predicted proteins | sample BogForMeECP23OM2_FD_94442 | JGI IMG/M metagenome (GOLD analysis project Ga0074045, IMG submission 94442) | Bog forest soil microbial communities from Calvert Island, British Columbia, Canada - Bog Forest MetaG ECP23OM2 | ecosystem: Environmental > Terrestrial > Soil > Wetlands ...
AGGATTGCAACGTACCCCTGCTGAAGGAATCGATTGAGATCCTCAGCCGCGCCGCCGAGTCCCGTGAACTGCACACCTCGGGCCATGGCGACATGGTGGCACGCTATACCGAGATCCTGGCGCGCGCCCTGCGCCTGCAACCGGAGGAAACCGCCGATCTCGTCTATGCGGCGCGCATCCACGATGTCGGCAAGATTTTTGTGCCGGAACGCATTCTGAATAAGCCCGGCCCGCTCACCGATGACGAATTTTTCCTGGTAAAAATGCACGCTCGCGTGGGTGCCGAGATCATCGGCATCCTGCCCCGCAGCAACATGATGCGCCAGGCCATCGAGCATCATCACCAGCGCTTCGATGGCAGCGGCTATCCCGACGGGCTCAAGGGTGAACAGATTCCGTTGTGGGCCCGAATAGTCGCTCTGGCTGATGCTTACGCCAACATGGTCACCGAGCAGTCGATTGCAGCCGCCCGCACTCCGGAACAGGCCCTCGATGAACTGGCCAAGATGAGCGGCACCGGTTTTGATGGAATGCTGGTGCGATTGCTGCTGCGCGAGCTGAAGTCAGAGCGCGCCTCGTCGGCGAAGGATGGGTTCTAGAAGTAGTCCCATAAATGGCTTTGAGAAGGGCACGACATCAGTCGTGTTGCTCAGATCCAGAAGAAGTGACCAAGTTGTGATCTCCCAATCCGTGTCTATGGCGGCAGCGTTTGCACAGCGTGGGGGGCTCGGCGTTGTCTATCAAGTGATGCACCGGCTTCAGTGTCCGAAGATAGGCAAACACGGCCTTCAGGTCATCGTCCGTCATATTCCGGTAGACCGGCCACGGCATCGGCATTTTCAGCTTGCGTGCGCGAACCGAGCCGGTACGCATGGTCTGGATGAACAACGCCTCGTCGTAATAGCCGATGCCGGAGGCATCGGGCGTGAGATTGGCGGAGGCCACGCCCTCATCGAAGACCGTGCCGCCTGCAAACTCCATGCCCGGGATCGGCTGAAACTTGGGTGGCGGGCTGTTCGGCGTGTGACAGTCACTACACGTTCCCAACGTGGCCAGGTATACGCCCCGCTGGGCAGGCGAAGACTCATTTGGCTCCAGCACGGACCCAACCACCGGTTGTGGCGCGCCCTGGATAAGACGGGCTATCAGGAACGGAACTGTGGACGCCGGTAATTGGCTGCGCACTGGAGGCAGACTCCGGATAAAGACCACAATCGAGGCCAGGTCTTCGTCGGACATATGGCGGAAGCGTTCGTAAGGCATGACAGGAAATAACACGCTCCCGTCGGCTGCAATGCCTTCGCGGATGGCGCGGGCAATAGCGTCATCACTCCACTTTCCGATGCCGGTCTCAGGGTCCGAGGTTATGTTGGGTGCCACCACCCGGAGCCCGCCATCTTCAAACATGACGCTCCCGGCACCCTCCTTCGAAAGCAGCACGGGCGGATATTCTTTCTCGTTCCAAGTGGAGTGGCATCCCATGCAAGGGATGACGGCGTGTGTCAGATACTGCCCCCGGCGCAGGCGCTCGGGCGTCGCTTCAAACTTGCGATACGTGAGCGCGCGCTTCTTCGCGCCGATGACTGGGCGCCAGCCCACAGTAAAGGTCAGAGCCAAGGCGGCGAGTACCAACAAGAGAAGAATTCCATAGCCCGCAATTGTTGCCAGGAGCTTTCCCCATGCCTTCGCCATATTGTGCTTCCTGAAATCGGGGAATGATACCACCGGTGTCAGGTTTCTAACCCGGGCACTTGCAACTCTCCGTAAGAAACCGGAAACTGTCCAGATGTCCATCCCTCTTTCTCTCTCCGGCAAGGTTGCGCTGATCACGGGTGGTTCGCGCGGAATCGGCGCCGCAACGGTGTGCATGTTCGCCGCAGCTGGGGCTAAGGTCGTGTTCAGCTATCAGAAGGCTCGATCGCAGGCGGAGGCTTTAGCTAAAGAATACGGCGAGAACTGCCACGCCGTCGCCGGCAACCTGAACACGGTAGACTCCGCCCGCGCTCTGGTTGCCGAAACCGTAAAGATCTTCGGACGGCTCGATATTCTCGTCGCCAATCACGGAGTCTGGCCCGCCGAGGACGTCGCCATCGACAAAATGACCGACGAGCAATGGCGCTCCACCCTTTCCATCAACCTCGACGCGGTCTTTGGCCTGGTCAAATACACGGTGGCTCACATGAAGGCGCAGCCGCGGACAGGCTCTGCAGCCGGGCACATCGTGCTCATTAGTTCTACCAGCGGCCAGCGTGGCGAAGCCTTTCACATCGATTACTCCGCCAGCAAGGGAGCCTTGATCAGCATGACGAAGAGTCTTGCGGCAGAGCTCGCCCGCGCCGGAATCTACGTGAACTGCGTAGCTCCCGGCTGGGTCGATACCGATATGTCCAGGCCCGCGCTCGATGACCCCCGAAGCGGCGACGAGATTCTCCGCACCATCCCGCTGGGCCGCGTGGGAAAGCCGGAAGAGATTGCCGCTCCGATACTTTTTCTCTGCACCGAACACGCCGGCTTCATCACTGGCGAGGTGTTTAACGTAAATGGCGGAGCGGTGCTGGTGGGCTAGCCGATGCGCGGCAACCTCCTTGGCGAACACGGCCTGGTTTTATTGCATCCAAGGGTTTGTGGAACTCTGTGAGCAACCGAATGCGAATCTTCATGCGGACCTGCGCACCGCACGCCTGAACCTGCAATTCCACCGCAAGCAGCTACAATCTCCTATTCGGGCATCACACTGACCGGCTGAATGAAATACCCGCATCTCATCATTGTCCCGGCAATTATGCTGGCGATGTCCCTCAAGGCGTCGCCTCGAGCGAAAGCCCGGACCGGCGACCAGCCTGCCGCAGCATCTGTTACCGCCGCGACCGATGCGGCTCCCGCCACCCAGGGAGGCGCTCAGAAAAACGATGCGGCAAACGCCCGCAAGGCACGCGCGCTGCTTGATCAGGCAATCCAGGCCCTAGGCGGCGAGGCGTTCCTGAATATCCGCAACATGCAGCAGCAGGGCCGCACTTATAGTTTTCATCATGGCCAGCCTACCAGCAACGGAGTGTTGTTCTGGCGTTTCCTCGAGTATCCCGACAAGGAGCGGATCGAGATCACGAAAGAGCGAGATATTGCCGAAGTCTTCGCTGGCGACAAGGGCTACGAAGTTACTTACAAAGGCCCACGCGCAATCGAGAAGAAGGATCTCGATGACTACCTTCGGCGCCGAAAGTTTTCCCTCGAAACCGTGGTGCGGGTGTGGAGGAACGATTCCACGGTTGCGTTCTTCTATGATGGTCAGGCCCTCGCCGGCAACCTTCCCGCCGAGCAGATCACGCTCATCAACGCGAAAGACGAGGCGGTGAGCCTTTACTTCGACGTCGATACCCATCTGCCCATCAAGAAGCGATATGTCTGGCGCGATCCGGTGGACAGGGAGCGCAACGTCGAAGAAGAAATCTACGACAATTACCGTTCCGTCGAGGGAGTAATGACGCCCTACGGTTTCACCCGTTATTACAACGGAGACATGCAAAGCGAGCGTTTCGTGAACTCAGTCACCTATAACCAGGAGCTCAATCCAGCCATGTTCGACGCCAATTCGGGCTATAACCCGAATAAACCTTCGGGCAAACACTAATGGTCATGCCTGAGACGAAGGTCAAAACGCCATCCTCACATAACTCATTGACACATCTTTGTTTAGGCAGGGTTTAGAAATTAGTGACTCCAAGCCTGGGTTATCAGCCCGGTTCCTCATCCGCCCAGAACCACGTACTGTGGCTTTTTTACCACAGCCACAGTTTAGCTCCGTGGTTGTAATCTATTCATCCATCGGGACATACGCAAACCTGTTTTGACTCAAGAGCAAACATTACGTTCAGCCGTGGAATGCAGCGGGACCGGACTGCACAGCGGAGCTCCCGTGTGCATGCGGATTCTTCCCGCCCCTCCCGGCACCGGAATCGTATTTGCCCGCACCGATCTGGATGGCTTTGAAGTTGAGGCCGTCAGCCGCAACGTCGCCCGCGTCAGCTACGCCACCAGCCTGATGAAAAAAGGCGTCCTGATCTCTACCACGGAGCACATCCTGTCGGCCTTCGTCGGCTTGGGTATCGACAATGCGGTGGTCGAACTGGACAACCTGGAACTTCCAATTCTGGACGGCAGCGCCCTCCCATTTGTCGAGCTGATCCAGAAAGTCGGCATTCGTAAACAACGACGGCCGCGCAAGTATCTGAAGATTCTTCGGGAAGTGGAGATGCGCGAAGGCAACAAGTTCATCTCTGTCTATCCCGCTGACAGCTACTCGGTTTCTTATTCCATAAATTTTCCCCATCCTCTGATTGGCCAGGAGACTTTTCAGGTAGAGCTTTCGAATGGCAGCTATCTGCGCAAGATCGCCGCAGCCCGTACCTTTGGCTCCAGGGAGGACGAGAAAGCGATGCGCAATATGGGACTGATCCGCGGTGCTTCACGCGAGAACTGCATCGTCCTGACGCGCGACGGAATCGAAAACGGCCCCTTACGCTTTCCCGACGAATTTGTGCGGCACAAAGTTCTGGATTTGGTCGGCGACCTGGCCCTGCTCGGCAAACCCATTCTTGGCAGGATCGTAGCCGATCGTGCCGGTCACGCCATGCACACCGCGCTGGTTTCGCGCATCCTCCGCGACAAAACCCTGTGGGAAGAAGTGACCCTCCAGGAGGAAGAAAAAGAGGGCGCAACTCCTCTCAGCGCACAGGCCACAGCGGAATCCTCACCCTGAGCGCGTTAATCGAAATACAAAGCTCTCGTCACCCCGACCGGAGCGGGAGCGCCAGCGACGGCGGAGTGGACCTGCTTTCTACTGCTACTCCAGATCAGTCGGCGGGCTCGCCCAGAAGGTCGCCAGCTTCAGAACCAGCCTCATGCTGTTCTTCAAGCAATCGGTTGAGCTCGGCCCGAGTCTGGTTGATCAGGGCGGCGGCAAACTGACGCGCGGACTGTTGCCGCTCGACCGACAGGTCCCTCACTCGCATGTTCAGCAGGGGGATATCCTGTTCAAACCAGCGCAGCGTTTTCTGTACACGGCTGATGCGATAAGCGGTAGGAAGCATGGCTGTGACTCTCCCGTATCTAACCAGATTGCCATGTCGAAACGTCTCTGCAAATTACCAGCTGAATACCTGCGAGAGTCTGTGGGGAGTCGGAGTCCCGGCTTCTACTGGCGGGCTTCGGACCGTATCGCCTGGGAACCTGGCCCGGCCAACTTCGCGCCGGGAGACTGTTTTTCCATCTGCTCGTTGAGCCACCTTTCGATCACTGCCTGCGAGCTTTGCGGGAGGTTGCGGAAGCGTAACCCCACATGACCAGTCGTGTCGGTCCAGGCCAGGTCGGTTTCTAAGTCCAGCACGGGGCTGGCTCCCGGCAAAGTAAATTGAACTCGAGGAGTTGCGTTCTTAGGCAGCGCCTCGTGCAGCAGAAGAGCGATTCCGCCTTCGCTGACATTCGTGCTGGTTGCTCTTATCTTTTTCTTGTCGACGACGACGTTGACCAGCATCTTTACGGGCTGGCGGAAGTAGCGGCGCCGTTCACGCTCCATGAAATTGAGAGCAGCGTGGAAACAGCGCGACGCATTCACGGTACTGATCGGTTTTTGCAAAACAAAATTGACCCCCATGCCAAAAGCCTCCTGCATGGTGGTTTCCTTGCCGTTCAAAACGGCAAAGGCTACAGAATTCTTGTTGCTGGGCGTATTTCGTAACCCCTGCAGCACCTCGCGGCCACCTCGCAGATCGTCACAGTCAACAATCACTGCATCGAACTTCTCGGCCAGGAGGATTTCGCTGGCCGCCTTAGCCTCGCCGCAGATCTCTACCTCAATGCCCAGCTTCTCCAGGGTCGGCCGGAGAATTTGCACCACATCCTCATCCCCGCTCAAAAGTAGAGACTCCAACGTCATACCTGCAATTTTAGGGTGAATCAAGGATCTTCCCAAGTGACCAAAGGTCTCGGGGTAACCGTACTACCAAAGCACTGACGGCATGTGCCAAGCGCCAGAACGAACCCGCGCGCGATGCTCAGCGACAACTTTCAGCTGGAAAATAAACGCACTAAGCCCGACACTAGCAGCCGAACTATGCTGACGACCGTGTACCTTTCCCTGGGATCAAACGTGGGCGACCGCGAGGCGCGGCTACGAGATGCACAAGTTCGGCTGACCGCGGAGGGGCGCATGGTGACAGTTTCGTCCTTCTACGAAACCGAGCCCGTCGACTTCACCGGGCAACCGTGGTTCCTGAATTGTGCGCTCGCTCTGGAAACCGGCAGAACGCCGGAGCACTTGATGGACGCGATTCTGTGTATCGAAAAGGAGATGGGCCGGAGGCGCGTGCAGAATAAGGGTCCGCGGTCGATCGATATCGATATTCTGCTCTTCGGCGACAGGACCATTAATTCTCCGAAGCTGACCATTCCACACCCCGCAATGCACCAACGGCGCTTCGTCCTCGAACCTCTGGCGGAAATTGCGCCAGCAGTGTTACATCCGGTTCTCAAGAAAACTATTCGCGAACTGCTCGATGCCCTGCCACCGGGGCAGGCGGTTAGACGGGTGCCAGCGTAATCGTGAGGGTTGACGTCCGATGACTAACGACTGCTCTACGGCACGATGATCCGGTTCGCGGCTTCGTGCGGCGCGACCACCGCCGGCTGCTTCTCGGGAAACTGGGCGAAGAGAAAGTCGATGAAAGCTCGCGATTTTGGCCGGCCAGAGGTGCGCGCATGGGCCAGCCTGAGCAGAAATACCAGTGACTTGAGCACGTCGGAGTCGCGCAGATTGGAGTAGCCCAGTTCTTTCCGCTCGGCCTCGCGATACTGCTTAACCATCTCTTCCACCTGGAGCGCGACGGCATGCTGCACTCCGCTGGCCAGCGGCTGCTCATAGTGCAATCTGGAGTTCACAAGCCGCTCATGGCTAGTGCTCGTGGCGGAGAGCGCTGCGATCAGATCGGGGTCGTTCAGGCTGCGGTCGGCGCGGGCCGCTTTGGCCAGGGCGTAAGTGAGGCCCATGAGCAGATGCTCGCGCTCGTAAGTGAATTGTTCGGAAATCTCGACTTGCGGGAACAATGACGCTGCCTCAAACTCTTCTGCGGACCTCGGCTTCTCATGTTCGCGCGCCTGCTGCAAATAGGGGCAATCGCTGGGACAATCCAACGTCACCTCGCGCTGCTCGCCACAACACTGGGGACAAATTCGCCCGTGTACGGCGGGGCAGAAGCGTTTTTCCTTACGAATTTCGCAGATGGCGCAGCTCAAATCGCGCTCCTAGGTCCTTGCTATTATGGCACCGGCTGCAGTGAAGATGCGCCTGCTCGCGCGGCGGATGTTGCTTGTACTACCACTTTCCGGAGTATCATGGCGGCGCCCATGAACCGATCTGGTGCCGTGTTTGGGCCATTTCGGGATCGCCATCTGCAAATGAGCACGTAAAAATGCCTCTTTTTGAGTGTTATACCTGTGAGACCCGCGTAGAATATGGGTGTTTTCCACAGGGCGCTGATATAAGATCAAGCCCGCTGGAATTAAATTTGAAAAGTTTTTCCAAGGAGGAAATATGGCTTCAGGTTTGACCAAGACTCAACTGGTCCGTCATCTGGCGGAGAAAGTTGAACTTCCCAACAAGAAAGTGGCGGAATTTCTCGAACAGCTGGCTGATGTTGCCGTGAAAGAGACCAAGAAAAATGGCGTATTCGTTGTGCCCGGACTAGGCCGCCTGGTGAAGGCGCATCGCAAGGCCCGTGTGGGACGTAATCCGCAGACCGGCGAACCCATCCAGATCAAGGCGAAGACCGTGGTGAAGTTCCGCGTGGCCAAGGCCGCGAAGGACGCGATCGCTCCCAAGAAGTAATAGCATTCGAGATTGATTCCGAAGGCCGGCTCAGGCCGGCCTTTGATCTTCTGCAATCTTCCGTCCCGGGCCAACTGACTATGAACTGCCTATGCTGAACTGGATCGTCGTTGGAATCGGCGACATCACAACTCGTCGCGTCCTACCCGCGATTCAAGCCGAACCGCGGAGCTGTTTGTACGGCCTAGTGACGCGCGATCCTGCAAAGGCAGCGCCCTACTCCGCAAAAGTTTGGACCACGCTCGATCAGGCTCTTTCCGACCCCGCGGCGCAAGCGGTTTACGTCGGAACGCCCGTCTTCCTTCACGCCCCGCAAACCCTGCAATCTCTTCGCGCCGGCAGGCACGTGCTGTGCGAAAAGCCGATGGCGATGAACGAGGCCGAAGCCCGCGCGATGGTGCGGGCTGCCGAGCAGAACCGAACTCAACTCGGCGTAGCTTACTATCGCAGGGCTTACCCGAAGGTGCAGCGCGCGAAGCGATTGCTCGCCGAGGGCGCAATCGGCCCGCCCGTGCTCGCGGAACTCACCTGCCATGCCTGGTTCGACGGGAAAGAGTACGACGGAAGCGATCGCCAGCGCTATTGGTTGGTCGATCCCGCGAAATCAGGGGGCGGGCCGCTGTTCGACATCGCCTCCCATCGCATCGACGTTTTGAATTTTTTCTTCGGCCAGCCCCTGCGGGTCAGCGCTCAACTTTCGAATGCAGTCCACCGCTATGCCGTGGAAGACAACGCGACCGTCGTGATCGAATATTCCGGAGGCGTTCGCGGCATCGTCGACGTGCGCTGGAACTCTCGCATCCAGCGCGATGAGTGCCGCATCCGCGGTACCGACGGTGAAATGGAATTAACCCCGCTGAACGGACCCGACCTTATTTATCCCGGCGGCCGCGAACATCTGCCGGTGCACGCTAACGTGCACTTTCCCCTAATAGAAAATTTTGTGGATGCCCTGCTCGGTAAGGCCCCACTGCTAGCGAGCGGAGCGGATGCCTTCTCGACCGACTGGATCACTGAGCGGGCACGGCAGGCAAACGCCGATGCCGGTGGCTAACGCTACGGTTTGCCCCAGCCACTGACCACTAGCCGCTGATTCTTTAATTCAAGCGTCCTCTAGCCCCCGGGCCCGTCATTGGAGACATACTGCTCGAGTGATTCCAGTTCGCGGCTCAGGTCGTCGACCCGCCACTCCAGCAGATTGCGGATGGAGAGAATACCCAGCAGTTTGCCGTCGTCTTCGGCCACCGGCAGATGACGGAAGTGGCGCTCCAGCATGGTGGTCAGCGCTTCGCCCGCCCCAGTGCGCCGCGTAGCCATCTCAACCGGCGTGGTCATCAGTTCACGGACCGGCGTGGTCTGCGGGTCAGTGCGGCTGAGCGCCATCTTGCGCAGGACGTCGCGCTCGGTGAAGATTCCGGCAACGCGGTAATCGGAGTCGACGACGGCTACGGCTCCAACGTGGTGGTCGAGCATCTTGTTGATGGCATCAGCTACGCTGGCATCAAGCGGAACCGCCGCAATCTCCCGGTCACAAAGTTCCAGCACGCTCATAAACACCTCCTCCGGCTCTCACCCAACGAGCCCGTCCCGGACCGATACAGAATTCGAGATTGATGCATTATGCCCACGGCGAAGCCGATGTCAAGTAAATTGAACCGATAGTTCGAATTTCTATTTCGTATCGGCGCCGGAACCGGAACTTGCAGACGATGCTCTTCTCGGTTCCGTACCCCGGCTGCTGTCAGCTCGCTTCGTGATAGCCTTCCGCCTCGATTTCTACCAGTATTTCCGGAGAGATCAACGCGCTCACCTGAACCATCGAGGTCGCGGGACGAATGTCGCGGAAGAACTCTCCGTGGGCCTTGCCGATCTTCTCCCACTCTCCAATGTTCGTTACATAGATGCGGGTGCGCACGACGTCTTCCAGGCCAGCCCCCGCTTTCTTTAAAGCGCTCTCAATGTTCTTCAGGGTCTGCACCGCTTGTGCGTAAGCATCTCCCACGCCTACGATCTTGCCGTCTGGCCCCGTCGCGGTGGTACCAGACACATGGATATAGGGTCCTACCCTTACAGCGCGTGAGTAACCCACAATTGGTTCCCAAGGGGTGCCGCTGGAAATGTTAGTTCTTTCCATCGATTGGATTTCCTTTCAGGCGTTCATTCTATTCGTAGTGCGCGGCTTCTGGTTAGCAGCCGAGACGTGCGTCTGCCAACAAAAGCTCGGTGCAACCTTGCAACAGCTTGCCCACCTCCAAATGATTGGCTAAAGTGATGCGTTCGATAAACAAAAGTCACTTGCTTTTGCCTGGGAACTGGGATAACTAGTTACTAACGATCATTGGAATCCGCGTTACAGCGCGGCTTTCAGGGAGCTCTAAGAAAACATGATTCCGGAATCTCATCCGTTGCGGCAGCTCTTCCAGGAATTAGTTGGACGCCACTACGCCGAGGAAATCGGTATCCGTGATCCTCAAGTTGTGGCTTACGTTTCTCACCTGCTGGCCGAGTTCTGCGAGGCTGACCAGTTGTTCAAGATTCACGACGTGACCGACCGCCCTCTCAGTGACCTGGGCGAGATGCTGGTAGAGTCGGATCCAATTTACGGTCCCGCTCCCTCCTTCGATCGTGAACGCCAGGTGCGCAAGCACATCGGCGATTACGCGCTGTTCTTCACCGGCATGTTTCCCGAGAGTATCAACCACTTCCGGCTCCGCCGTCATCGCCTGGAAAATTTTGTGGAATGGATGAAAGCCGGAAAAGAAAGCTACCACATCGTCTCGAAGTTCGAGCACTTTGAGTACGCCAAAGTGGCGCCCCTCTTTGCTCAACTGTCGCGGGAGTTCGAGGGCTGCGTTTACGGCCTCAACATGGTCAAGAACGATCTCCAGGAGATGCAACATCCCATCGTTCGCCAGGACAAAGAACTGTTGATGTAGCAGAGCAGGTCCTCGGTATAGCGGGTCCTTGGCAGATCACTGGCAATTCAGGCGCTCAGGTCCGGTCGTCCTCCAATACGATAAAAACTAAGAGCCGCATTTCCCTGGGTCAGTTTGCGGATTCTTCGCAGAGAGCCGAACTCCTCGTCCAAACCGAACTTCTTTTCATGCTCCGCGATCACCAGCGACATCGCCCACACCAGCGACGAATCGGCCAGCGCCATGAGGGTATCCCCGTAAGCTTGCTGCATTCGATAAGGGGGATCGAGAAACACGACGTCGGCGGCCACGTGTTCCCGCTGCAAACGCCAGATCGCGCCGGATAAATCATCGCGCAGAATCCTGTGTCCGTCGGCAATTCCCAGGCTCTTCAGGTTTTGCTCAATCAGTTTTGCGGCCGGGGCAGAGGTCTCGACAAAGTAAACCTGCCTGGCTCCGCGGCTCAGTGCCTCAATGCCGACCGCGCCTGTGCCGGCGAACAGATCCAGCCACACGCTGCCTTCGAGTGCCGCTGGATTGCCGGCTGTGAGCACGTTGAACAGAGTTTCGCGCAGGCGATCGGAAGTCGGCCGGATATCCATTCCGCGCAGGGAGCGCAAAGCCCGCCCGCGGTATTTGCCGGCGATCACGCGCATGGCTCTGTACCTTTGAATACCGGAGCCACTATAGCCGACCATGTAAAATAACTGTAGTAGCTGGGATCCCATGAGAAGCTGGTCCATTCACGTTGGGCGATTGTTCGGAGTAGAGGTTCGCCTTCACCTGACGTTCCTGATTCTGCCTTTATTTGTCTTCTGGACGGAATACAGCGTGCATCCCTCGGCCAACGGGCCACGGGATCTGGCCCTGGTTGGCATCGTGCTCGCCTGTGTGGCGGCCCATGAAATCGGGCACATGCTGGTGGCCCGACGTTACGGGCTGGTTCCGAAGGCGGTGATTCTTCTGCCGCTGAGCGGCGTAACGGTTTTCGACGAATCGCACGCGGAAAAACCGGCGTCCACCGCGGCCGCATGGAAACAAGAGGTTCGCATCGCTCTGACTGGACCTCTGGTAAATGTTGCTTTCGCAGCGATCGCCGCCGGCGTGATCTTGGCCGCTGTCCCGGGAGCCAATCTGTGGAGTTGGCCTTTCCTGCAGTCGGGCAATCTACCGCGGAGCCTGGTGTGGGCCAATCTGTATCTGGCGGCCTTGAATCTTGTGCCAGCGTACCCTCTCGACGGCGGCCGGGTTTTGCGAGCCTATTTCGCGCGCAGCATCGATCCCGCCGCGGCGACGCGACGCGCCGTTTCCATCAGCCACGCGATGGCGATGATTCTGATGGTGGCTGGCTTGTTCAGCAATACCTGGCTCACCATGGTCGGCGTCATCATTTTTTCCGCGGCGCAGCTTGAGGAACGGGCGGTCATCTTCCAGTCGGTTTTGGATAATGTGCGTTTGGAAGAGGTGATGCTTACCGACTTTGCGACCTTGTCACCCGCCGACACGCTCGAGGACGCACTGGATAAGGCGGTGCATTCACTGCAAGATGATTTCCCCGTTGTGCGGGGCAGCGACATGGTAGGTGTGATTTCAAGGCAGCGCATTCTGGAAGCGCTGCGCGTGGAGGGCAACGGCTATGTCCAGGCCGTAATGAACAAACTTTTCGAAGTCTCGGCGCGGCAGGAGTCGCTGGCTTCCGCCTTCAGCAAACTCACGGCCCGCAACCTCAGCATCATTCCGGTGGTCGAGGATCAGCGCCTGGTGGGCATTGTCACCCTGCAGAATTTAATGCACTCGATGGCCCTGCTGGCGGAGAGCCGCAAGCTGCGGCGGGATAACACGGAGTCGTAACCTTCCGACTCGAGTTCCTTGGGAAGTCATTCCTTTGTTTCGCCTCTATATAGACGAGGTCGGCCACCACAACATGAAATCCTCGTCAGACCCAAACGAGAGATACCTCGGCCTGACCGGTGTAATCATGGAGGTTGGCTACTCCGAGGGCGGCTTTACCGGCGCCCTGAATGCAATCAAGACCGAGGTTTTTGGGCGAACTGACTTTAGTTTGCATAGGCGGGAAATTCTTAACCGGAAACCTGAACCGTTCACAGCGCTCCGTGAAGAAGCGAAGCGTAGCCAGTTCGACGCCCTTATCTTGAAATTGATGGAAGAGTCCAAGTACCGGGTCTTTACCGTCGTCATCGACAAGAAGGAACATCGAGCCAAGTACGCTGTCTGGCAATTCCAGCCCTACCACTACTGCATGACTGTGATGCTAGAAAGATATGTTAGGTGGCTTGATCGGATCGACGCAATGGGCGATGTTCTTGCCGAATCTCGTGGAAAGAAAGAGAACAAACAGCTGTCAAAAGCGTATCGGAGAATTTACGTTCGTGGCACGGACCATGTCCCAGACCGCATCTTCAAGGCCCGACTGACCTCTAACGAAATCAAGCTTAAGCCAAAAACGGAGAACATTGCAGGCCTGCAGTTGGCAGACTTGGTTGCCAGCCCATCGTGCCGTGAACTAATTTGTCGGCAGAACCGAGAACAAATGACGGCGGAATTCGGTCAGAGGGTTGTCGACATTCTATACCGAAAAAAATACCTACGAAGTATCTATGACGGGCACGTATCTGGATGGGGAACCAAATGGCTGCCCTAAAAAAACTAACCGGCTCTTGTGTCAGAGCCGGGCGACGTTCAAGACGTCCTCCTCCGTTCATCACGGATTAACAATAGTATGCGCCGCTTGCTTACGCAATTCAAGAACAAAATCTCGACAAGTATCAACTGCTGACCGTCACGGTTTTCGGATTAAGTCCTAGAACAGCCTTACCGCTTTCGCCTGCTGCACGGCCGGAATTTTCTCCAACTGCTTCAGCACCTCATCCGGCACAGCCCCGTCGACGTGAACCACAGCAATGGCTTCGCGTACCTCTGATCCCGCTTCCACGCTGCGCCTTCCTAAGGAGAAATCGGCGATGTTGATCTCGCCTTCGCCCAGAATCGTGCCCACTTTGCCGATGACGCCCGGAACGTCGCGATTCCGCAGGTAGATCAGATCGCGCTCCAGCGGAGCTTCCACGTCGATGCCGTCGATATGCAACAACCGTGGCGCAGTCCCACGCAGAACCGCGCCTTTCACCATGTGCTCTTCCTTCGAACTCTTAAGGTAGATGGAGAGCACGCTTCCCGCACCACCGGTGGAGGCCTTTGCTTTATGGGCCTCATGAACGCGAAGTCCCCGGCTCTCTGCCAGCGAGGCGGCATTCACCAGGTTGGCTTTCTCCTCCAGCGCCTGATTGAGGATGCCCTTGATCGCGCCGTTGCGAATGAGTTCCGTCTTCCACTCCGCAATGTGACCCCCGTAGCGCAGTGAAATTTCTTCGATCGAGCCTTCGGAAATCTGCGCCAGAAATGCTCCCATACGCTCCGCCAGAACGATGTAGGGCTGCATCTCGGCGTACTCTTCGGCGGATACCGACGGCACATTCACCGCATTCTGGATCACGCCGTGTTTCAAATATTCCCGCACTTGCTGCGCAACCTGCACACCCACAGCCTCCTGCGCTTCGAAAGTCGAACCGCCGATGTGCGGAGTGAGAATGACATTCTCCATGGCGAGCAGCGGGGAGTTCTTCAGAGGCTCTTCGACAAAAACGTCCAGCGCCGCGGCGGCCACGTGCCCCAGCTTTAACGCCTCCGCCAAGTCAGCCTCATTCACCAGTTCTCCACGCGCGCAGTTCACCAAGCGCACGCCTTTTTTCATCTGCCTGATGGCAACCTCATTGATCATTCCGGCGGTCTGCGGCGTGAGACCAACATGCAAAGTGATGTAGTCCGCCACCGCGTAAAGCTCGTCGAGGCTCGCCATGCGGATGCCTTGTTCCTTGGCCACTCCGACCGAAACAAACGGATCATGCGCAACTATCTCCATACCGAACGCCCGCGCGCGCCGGGCAACTTCCATTCCGATGCGGCCGAGCCCGGCGATGCCCAGCGTCTTGCCCCTCAGCTCGGTACCTTGCAGTGATTTCTTTTCCCATTTGCCGGCATGCATGAGCGCGTCGGCGCGGCAAAGGTGGCGAGCCATGGCCAGCATCATGCCCAGTGTCTGTTCGGCTACTGCCACAGCATTCGCCCCCGGGGTGTTCATCACCGCAATGCCCAGGCGGGTGGCTGCATCCAGATCGATGTTATCCACGCCCACGCCCGCGCGGCCAATGACGCGCAACTTCTTGGCATGGGACAGCAGCGCCGCATCTGCCTGCACCGCCGAACGCACGATCAGTGCGTCGGCAGATTCCAACTGGTCCGAGAGTTTGCCATTGAGCTGGTCAGGGGTGAGGACGGTCCATCCCGGCTCTTTCAGTTGATCCACGGCTGCGGCTGAGATTTTTTCGGCAATGATGATCTTCAAGAGAGAATTAATCCTTTTAAAATGATGGGTTTGGACTTACAAAACTTTGACATGAAAATGACACCCTCCTGACACTCCTGCCAGAACAGTCTCCTAAACTTCACTCAATCGGGGGCGAAATTGACCCGTTAGGAGATCAAGTTATGAAGATTACACACATGATAGTTCTAACCACGCTTCTCGCGGCTGGGCTGGCTTGCGGCTACAGCAAGAAGGCTACAACCCCCGCGGCACCCGGAACCATGCCAAACATTTCGGCCCTGGTCCCTAACAGTGCGGCCTCGGGCAGCAAGAATAATACTCTTACGATCAACGGCACCCACTTTAATGGAAACGCCAGCGTCAATTGGAACGGTACGGCACTGACCACCCAGCCGATTAGCGCAAATCAGGTGATGGCTGCCATTCCCGACGGGGATGTCGCAAGTCCGGGGACGGCCGCCGTTACGGTGACCAACCCCGGCACGCCCGGAGGCATTTACGGGGGCGGTACGGCGGCGGAAACCTCCAACAGCATGACTTTCACCATCAACTAGTTTCGAGGAGCGCATCCGCCACGCGCTCCTCAAGCTCTAACCAGCTGTTGTCTGTCGGAGAAGGCGCGCGCGTAAACTTCCTGCGCCGCGCGCACCGCGGCGCCGTACTCAACCGTCTTCCCCGTCACGCGGGCGAGAACGTGCTCCAGTGCGGCGAGGATGCCGATCGTGTCCAGATAGTCGTAGTAGCCAATGTGCGCAATGCGGAAGAGCTGGCCTTTCATCTCCCCCTGCCCATTCGCCACCACGGCATCGAACGACTCGCGGAATTCTTTTATGATCTTTCCAGAATCGATTCCGTCTGGCGAGTAGATCGCAGTGAGTGCGGCTGCCGGGGACGCAGCATAAAGCTTCAGTCCCACCGCCTGCGCTCCCGCCCGCGTCATCTCGGCGCAAAGTTCGGCATTGTCAACCAGCGCTTCGCGTCCCCTGGCCAGGTCGCCGTTGCCCATTTCGCGGATAAATTCCAGCGCCGCTCCCAGAGCCGCAAACAGTGAGGTCGCCGGCGTGTAGGCCGATTCTCCCTTGGCCGCCGCCTTGCGTTCTTTGCGCAAGTCGAAGTAGAAACGCGGAGAGGTAGTGGTCTCCATGCGCTTCCAGGCGCGCTCGCTGACAGCGCAGTATGCCAGGCCGGGCGGGATCATGAGCGCCTTCTGCGATCCCCCGATGATCACGTCCACGCCCCAGCCATCAACGTTGAGATGGGTGGTTCCGAGGCCGGTGATCGCATCCACTACCAGCAGCGTGTTATCGCCGTTGGCCTGAACGATCTTGGCGATGCCTTCCACATCATGCCGTACGCCAGTCGAACTCTCAGTAGCTTGCACGAAAACCGCGCGCACATCCGACGTCAGCCTCGCGCGCACGTCGTTCATCAAAAATGTCTCGCCGTACGGAACGCTCAACACGTCCACATTGCAGCCGAAGGCCTTGGTCAGGCCGGTCCAGCGCTCACCGAACTTTCCGGCGGTCAGTACCAGGACCTTGTCGCCCGGAGAAGTCAGATTCGTGACCGACGCCTCCATCACTCCGGTTCCCGAGCAAGCCAGCACCAGCACATCATTCTGCGTGCCGAGAAAATCTTTCATGTCGACGAGCACGCGCTGAAACAAGGCGCGGAAATCGGCGGTGCGGTGGTGAGCCGTGAATGAAGCCATGGCGGTTTGCGCCGCCGGCAGCAGCGGCGTTGGGCCAGGAGTAAAAAGACGATTTTTACGCAGCATGAAAAAGTTCCTTATCGAAGAGATAATTTACTAGTTTACCGGAAACCGCCGAACCTGCGGTGATTCCCGTCACACCTCAGCCCCGGCTGCGCCAGCGGCTATAATCCCCTGATGAGCCTCGTTGAACAGATTCAAAAGGACATGACCGCCGCCATGAAAGCGCGCGCGGAGCAGCGTCTCTCCACGCTGCGCATGGTGAAGACCGCCCTCAAGAACCGAGAAATCGAGAAGATGGCGCCGCTCGACGACAAAGAGTCCCAAGCCGTCCTGACCACGCTGATCAAGCAGCGCAAGGAGTCGGTCGAGCAGTTCACCAAGGGCGGACGCCAGGAGATGGCCGACAAGGAAGCCGCTGAAATCGTGCTGATCGAAAGCTACCTGCCCCAAGCCGCCGGCGAAGTCGAAGTGGTCGCGGGAGTCAAGGCCGTGATCGCCGAAATGGGCTCTCCCACCATGAAAGACATGGGCACGGTGATGAAGAACGCCATGGCCCGCTTCTCCGGCGCAGGCATGCGTGTGGATGGAAAGATGGTCAGCGAGGCGGTGAAGAAAGAATTAGCGGGAAAGTAGTTCGGCAGGAATGATTATGTGAGGACAGCCGTTCTGGTTATGTGGGGACAGCCGCCCTCGGCTGTCCGTCGAGCGAAGCTCGACAAAATTGCATTGAAGATGACGAGAAGCAGACCCCGAATTTCACTGCGCTTTTATTGGGTTTACTTCTGCCTCTGCAACTCTCTGTACGCCTCGCTCTTCGAAACCCCGCGCTCCTTCGCTACTTTCTTCAGGGCTGCCTTCTCATCAACTCTTTCCTCGGTCATGATCTGCTCGATTCGCTCACGCACACCGATTCCCGACGGCTGGGCCGCCCGCCCGTCCATTTCTTCGGCCTCGCCGATCAACAGCGTGATCTCGCCCTTCACTCCGTCGCGCGCCTTCAATGTCTCCAACACCGCGCTCGCCCGCCCGCGCAAGAACTCTTCGTGCAGCTTGGTCACTTCCCGCGCGACCACCACATGCCGGTCTTTCCCCAGAACTTCGACCACATCCGAGAGCGCCTCGACGATCCGGTGCGGCGCCTCGTAGAACACCTGAGTCCGCGGCGAGGCTTTAATCGCCTCCAAAACCGCCCGCCGTTCGCCGCGCTTCGCCGGAAGGAAACCGCTGAAGCGAAATGAATCCGTCGGCAAACCGCTCGCCACCAGCGCCGCCAGAAACGCCGATGCCCCCGGGATTGGCACCACCGCCACGTGATGCCGGATGGCCAGCGAAATCAGCCGGAAGCCGGGATCAGAAATTCCCGGCATGCCCGCGTCGGTCACCAGAGCGACGCTCGCACCTTCCTGCATCTCCTTGACCAGCTCGGCCGCGCGCGTCATCTCGTTGTGCTCGTGGTAGCTGATAGTGCGAGTCGTAATGCCGTAGTGGTTCAGCAGTTTCTGCGTCTGCCGGGTATCTTCACACGCAATCACGTCCGTTTCCTTCAGCACCCGCAAGGCCCGTAGCGTAATGTCTTCGAGATTGCCGATAGGGGTAGCAACGAGATAGAGCGCCGGCCCTGCCGCGACGTCATGAGCCACCGCTTTCCGCTGGACTTCAAACTGAACAGCGTCGCTGCCGTCGGTCGCGGACTCCCTCATGGCCCGAAGTCTACCACTTCGTACATCGGTGACCGCGGTGCCTCATGCTGCCGTTAGCGGCGCAGCTTGGCTCTTAAACACCGGCGTCATCCTGAGCGCAGCCGTTCTTCAGGCAGAGCGGCGGAGCGAAGGATCTCCCGCTTGATCGGCTCGGGGCATAAGCCGCACTGCACCACTACCGACCCCGCGCATGAATTGACGCAATCGAACCCTCGCCCCTAGAATCACATAAGAAAGTGTTTTTCCTCACAACCGTCTCTGAACCCATGCCTCTTTACGAATATCAGTGCGAAAGATGCGGTCACCGCTTTGAGAAAATCCAGAAGTTTTCCGACAGGATGGTCAAGAAATGCCCCGAGTGCGGCGGCCGGGTCGAGCAAATGATTTCCGCCCCCGCCGTGCAGTTCAAGGGATCGGGATGGTACGTCACCGATTACGCGAACAAGTCGCACGCTCCCGCGAATTCCGACGGCGGCAGTGCGGAATTGAAGAAGGACGACACCTCGAAGCCGGATAGTTCCGTGAAAGAAAGCTCATCTAAGGAAAGCTCGGCGAAAGAGAGTTCCGGCAAAGAGGGTTCGTCAAGAGAGGGTTCGTCAAAAGAGGGTTCGTCAAAAGAACATTCGACAAGGGTAAGTTCGTCCCGCAAGCCCGATAAGCGCAAATAGCTATGGGAACTTTCGAGCTTCGCGCACGGCAGGCGGCTCCGGCCTATTTCAGCTCCCGCTCCAAATATTCTTCGATCATGTGGAACAGGTGATCGCGCGCATCACTCCCCGATATGCTGTGGGTTTTGTTGGGATAGATCATCAGCCGGAATTGTTTCCCGGCTTTAATCAGCGCATCGATCATCTGAACGCTGTTCTGGAAGTGCACGTTATCGTCGCCGGTCCCGTGAACCAGCAGAAGATCGCCATGCAGATTGGCCGCCGCTTTCGGCAAGTCCGATTCAGCATAGCCAGCCGGGTTCTGCCTCAGCAGGCCCATATAACGCTCGGTGTAAATCGAGTCGTAGTTCACCTGATCTGTGACCGGCGCCACGGCAACCCCGGCGCGGAAACGCTCTGAGTGCGTCATCGCATAGACAGTCATTGAGCCGCCGTTCGACCATCCCCAGATCGCTACTCGATCCCGATCCAACTGCGGATACTGCGCGAAAAGCTGATCCAGCGCAGTAAGCTGATCTTTCAACTCGATCGCTCCGAACTCGTGGCGAATTGCAGTCTGGAACTTGCGATTGCGTCCCGGAGTACCGCGATTGTCCACGGAAAAGATTGCGAACCCCTCCCTCGCCAGGATCTCGTCGAAGGGATCCTCCATTTCCTTGAGCACGGTCTGCGCTGCCGGCCCCCCATAGACATTGACGATCAACGGGATCTTGCCACCGGGCGGAGCGTCGGGAGGAAGCAACAGCCGCCCGTAGAGTGTCGTTCCGTCATCCGCTTTGAACTCCAGGAACTTCGGAACCCGCAGCCCATAGTCAGCTACTTCATCGCGCCCCTGCCAAACCGGCGTGCATTGTCCTCCCACCGCGCATAGCGAAATCTGCTCAGTGGTTAACGGCGCAACGAAGGTTTGCTCGTAGTGCCTGCCATCGTCGGAAAATTTAGCGGAGTACATTCCCGCCTCAGGAGTCAGCTTCCGCAAGTCTGTTCCATCCAGGTTGATCGAAAAAATCTGCCGCTGCCTGGGATCGCCTTTGTTGGAAGAAAAAAACACCGTCCCCGCGGCTTCGTCCACTCCTTCCACTCCCAGTACCTCGAAGTCGCCTTGCGTGAGTTGGCGTTCAAGTTTGGCGACAGCGGCAAGCGGGTTCTGCTTCTCGAAGCTGTAGAGATACAAATGGGTGTGCCCATCGCGCCAGCTGGACCACAGAAAACGATCGCCGGACTTCAACACCCGGAAGTCGTCATTCACGTCGGTCCAGGCGTCCGGACTGCTCTCGGTCAATACCCGTGTAGACTTCCCAGATTTCGTATCGACAAACAAAAGATCAATCTTGTCTTGCCTGCGGTTGAGCACCTCGGCCCAGACCAACCCGTCCCGCACCCAGCCGAAGCGCGGAATATAAACTTCCTCGTCACTGCTCAAAGAAATCCATCGAACCTTACCCTTGTCAGCATCCACTACGCCGAGCTTCACCACTGGATTGGCATCGCCGACCTTGGGATATTTTTCGTTGTCCACTGTCGGATGGGTCGGGATCCAGTTGGTGATGGGGTAGGTCGGAACTTTGGTTTCGTCCATGTGCAGGAAGACGATTTCTTTGCTGTCGGGGGACCAGAAATAATTGCTGCGCACCGCTAACTCTTCGGCATACACCCAATCGATGTCGCCATTGAACAGGTTTTCCCCTGTGTCCTTCGTGAGTTGCTTTTCCCCGATGCCGCCAACCGGCTGCACGTATAGGTTGTGTTTGCGAACGTAAGAGATGCGAGTCCCGTCGGGAGAGAACTTTGGATCGTCGCTGGGATCGGGCGAAGAAGTAAACTGTACCGCCGTACCCGTGGCCAAATCAAAAAGCCAGAGCTGACCCTCGGGAGCGAAGAGAAGACGCCTCGAATCCGGCGCCCACAGGTATGGCGATACGTGGTAGCGCGTGAGGCGCTCTCTTTCTCGTTCATCTTTTATCTTGCTGTAGTCGGGCGCGAGTGAAGAGACTTTTGCATCGCCCACCAGCAGCTTCTTCTCGCCGGTGGCCGCGTCCACATACCAGAGTGCGCCATGCTCTCCGTTGTCGTCGCGCTGCAGGAACGAAAGCTTGGTACCGTCGGGACTCCATTCGAATGTGTCTGGACCGCGCCCCGTAAGCCCCCCAGGGGCAAAGATCGCTTCGATGGTCAGTGGCTTCTGCGGCGAGGACGTTTGTCCATATAGTGACAATGGGCCCGACAGGCAAGAAACGGCGGCGGCAACAACCGTAAGGAGACTCAGCTTTTTCACCATCAAAACCCCGAACCCAAAGTGGCCGCCAAAGGCACAGCGCGGACGAGAGAGTTTACACCTGCAAAGGCCTGCGGCGCAGCGCTTTTGGCTCGTCGTGTGCTCGGAGGCCCCAGTTATCCGCAACCAGGCACGCCCGATGCGACCGCCCGGCAGAACGCAGGAGTTCCTGCCGGAACGCCCGTTTCCGCGTGTTAGAATGAAGGCTGAGTCCTTTCGGGATGCTTCCAGAAATAGAAAACCTGCTGCGCCTGCAAGATGCGGACAAGGAAATCCGCCGCCTGCAGGATGAAGTCGCCGAACTTCCCAAACGCGTCGCCGCCATCGAACACAAACTAGCCGACACAAAGCTGCAGTTGGAGAAGGCTCAGGCTGCGGTGAAGGCCGACGAAGCTGCGCGGCGCAAGTATGAAACGGTTATCAGCGACCTTCGCGGCAAAATTTCCAAATACCGCGACCAGTCCCTCGACGTAAAAACCAACGACCAATATAAAGCGCTGTTGCACGAGATCCAGTTTGCGGAAAAGGAAATCGCCGCCACCGAAGACAAGATTCTCGAGTTGATGGTCACTGCCGACGCTCGCGACAAGGAAGTAAAAGCGGCGCAGGCCGAACTGAAGGCAGAAGCCGCCGAGATTGAAAAAGAAAAGGCTGGAGCCCGTGAGCGCACCGCTGAAGACGAGAAGCAACTGACCGAATGGCGGGCTAAACGCGATCAGATGCGCGCCGGGGTGGGCGAAGATCTGCTGCGCCACTACGAACGCGTTTCCAAATTTCGCGGGAGCGGAATTTCCGAGGTCCGCGACCACAAGTGCATGGCCTGCCAGGTAATGCTGCGGCCGCAGACCTACAACGAAGTTCGCACCGGACAGCAAACCGTGGTCTGTGATTCCTGCCAGCGCGTGCTTTATTTCAATCCCGCCAACGAAATGCAGGCGCTCGAGCCGGAGCACAAACGTTCGCGGCGCCATCATCCTAAGATCGACGCGCCGCAAGCCTGGTATTACCGGGCCGAATTCGAAGATGCCGGCGAAGTCTTTCTGTGCTTCAACCATGCCGCCGGACAGGCCACCCGCCGGGTTTTCGACATGGCTACCGGCCGGCTGATCGGCGACATACTCATCCGTGAAGGGGACTTCCGGCACGCCTTTCCGGAAGACATCACCGGCGCCATCCGCCTCAACGGAAGCTGGTCGGAAAATGAAATGGAAACCTGGGGCACCGAAATGCCCATGACCGCCCTCGATTCCCTGCACACCGATCTGGAAGCCGCCCGTTACGAAATGACGTTGCACACCTCTGCCAAGCCCAAGGCTCCCGCAGTGCTTCCCACCGAACAAGCCGCCAGCTAGTTGAAAGCCATCTCATCCATGGGTTTGGGATGAGCACGACTTCGGTCGTGCCCTCCAGAGCGAACAAAAGCAGGGGCGTTTAGCCCGTGAGGGGATACGACTTGCTGCTTCGGTCTATTTATGAGACGGCTTCTATTACAGTTAAGATTGCTGCATGCCCCATAAGAGCAGCGCTCCCGGCGTTTCCACGGTACAGGTTTCTTCGCGCGGCGCATCGCGCTTGAAGCAGGGCCACGTATGGGTCTATCGCTCCGATATTGTTTCCGCCGACGGAGTTGCTCCCGCGTCGCTGGTCTCCGTAGCGGATCAGCGCGGCCAATTCCTCGGTACCGCGCTCTATTCCGGCGCATCGCAAATTGCCATCCGTTTGATCTCGCACGAGCCAGTGACGGATCTTGCGATGCTGCTCCGCCAGCGGGTCGCAGATGCCATCGCCTACCGTGAACTGCTCATCCACGACACCAATGCTTACCGCGTGATCTTCAGCGAGGCCGACTTTCTTCCCGGCCTGATCGTCGATCGTTATAACGACATTCTTTCGCTGCAAATCCTGACTCAGGCCATGGATGCCGAAATCGTGCGCCAGCCCCTTATTGCTGAGTTGAGTGCGACGCTTCACCCGGCTTCCGTCGTCGAGCGCGTTGACCCGCGGGTCCGCCAACTCGAGGAATTATCGCCTCGTTCCTCTGGCCTGGTCACCGGCGAGAAGAGCTCCACCATTTTCACCATGAACGGCATCCAGTTTCACTTCGACGCCCTCGAGGGCCAGAAAACGGGAGCGTTTCTCGACCAGCGCGAGAACTATGCGTCAGCCACGCAGTATGCCCACGGCAATGCACTCGACGTCTTCTGCTATCAGGGAGGTTTTGCCCTTCATCTGGCTCGCCGCTGTTCGCACGTCACAGGCGTCGACAGCTCCCGGCCCGCGCTTGAAGTCGCCGACCGGAACGCAGCTCTAAACCACGCACAATTCCAGGATAACGACAACGAAATCGAGTGGATCGAGGCCAATGCCTTTGACCTGCTCAAGGACTATGCCGCTGCCGGCCAGCGCTACGACACCTTGGTTCTCGATCCTCCAGCCTTCGCCAAGAGCAAGCGCGATCTCGATGCCGCCCTGCGGGGCTACAAAGAGCTCAACCTCCGCGCCCTGAAGATGCTCCGGCCCGGCGGCATCCTGGTCACCTGCTCCTGCTCATATCACGTAGGGGCTTCCATCTTCCTTGAAATGCTCGCCAGCGCCGCCTGTGACGCCCGCCGCACCCTGCGGCTAGTTGAGGTTCGAGGGCAGGCTAAAGATCACCCTATCCTTCTAAATGTACCGGAGACGGCGTACCTGAAGTGTGTCATCGCTGTCGTAAGCTAATGAAAATAATACAATTATATATATTGACAGTAATACACTCATATTTTATGCTTCGTTTGTGCTGAGTTAACATCTAAGTTTCTGAACGGCGCTGCCGAATTCCTAAGAAGCCAGCACATCAAGGAGATGAATAACCATGACAGTACTTACCCGTTTTGAGCCTTTCCGTGAGTTTTCCACCCTGCAGGACCGCATGAACCGACTGTTCCGCGAAACCTACAACGAAGGCCAGGATGAGTCCCTGACCACTTCCAGCTTTGCCCCTGCGGTCGACGTTTACGAAGATGAGCACAACGTCACCCTGAAGATCGAAGTCCCGGGCATCGAAGAGAAAGACATCGACGTACGCATCGAGAACAACACCCTCACCGTGCACGGCGAGCGCAAGATCGAGAAGGAAGAGAAGGAAGAGAACTATCGGCGCGTGGAGCGCCAGTACGGCAGCTTCACCCGCACCTTCAACCTGCCCCTGACCGTGGATTCCGAGAAAGTCTCGGCAACCTATGACAAGGGCGTGTTGAAGATTACCCTGCCCAAGAAGGCGGAAGCCAAGCCCAAGCAGATTAAAGTTAACGTGGGCGGGGGCAACGCAGGGAACGAGAAGACCCTCGAAGCCAAGGGCCCCAGCAAAGCTGCGTAAGCAGTCTTGTGCGGGACCGGGTCTCTGACCCGGTCGTCGAACGCAGTTCGACGTTCTACAATCAGCGGGAGGCGGCAAAAACCCGCCTCCCGTTTTACTTGTGCGCCGTGATTATGCTCAGTCAATCTCAAATGCGCCATCATCTAACTTATAACTTGTCATCCTGAGCAAAGCGAAGAGCCTGGCCCGAGCAACGCCGAGGGGACCTACGCAACTGTAGCCACTTTGCCCTTCGCGGTCAGCTCAGTTGCACTTAGAACAAGAAAAGGATCAGCCATGCCCATCCGTTGGGAAAAATTCACCGTAAAAGCGCAGGAAGCCGTCCAGCGCGCGAACGACCTTGCCTCTCAGCACAGCAACCCCGAGCTGCAGCCGATTCATCTGCTCGCCGCCCTGCTCGAAGACAAAGAGGGTATCGTTCCGCCTGTGCTCGAAAAAATCGGCATTGGCCCGCAAGCCGTTCTCAGCGATCTCTATCGCGACATCGAAAAACTTCCCAAAGTTTCCGGAGAAGCGGCGCAGGCAACAATCTCGAACGCTGCCAACAAGCTGCTGGAGCAGGCCTTCAAAGAGGCCGCGAACTTTAAAGACGAATACGTCTCCACCGAACACCTGCTGCTGGCGATCACGCACCTCAAGCAGGATGTCGCTCAGCAGATCCTCGCCCGCCATGGCGCGACGTATGACGCGATCCTGAAAGCCCTGACTGCCGTCCGCGGTTCGCAAAAAGTAACCGACCAGAATCCCGAAGCGAAATATCAAGCATTAGAACGCTACGCCCGCGACCTGACCGAGCAAGCCCGCCGCGGCAAACTCGATCCCGTCATCGGACGCGACGAAGAAATCCGCCGCGTAGTTCAGGTTCTCTCCCGCCGCACGAAAAATAACCCCGTGCTCATCGGCGAACCCGGCGTTGGCAAAACTGCCATCGTCGAGGGCCTGGCTCAGCGCATTATTTCAGGTGACGTGCCCGAAGTTCTCAAGAACAAGCGCGTGGTCGCGCTCGATCTCGGAGCCATGCTGGCCGGAGCCAAATATCGCGGCGAGTTTGAAGACCGCCTCAAAGCCGTGCTGAAAGAAATCGAAGACTCACAAGGCCAGATCGTTCTTTTCATTGACGAGCTTCATACCCTGGTGGGCGCCGGAGCCGCCGAAGGCGCGATCGACGCCTCCAACATGCTCAAGCCCGCGCTGGCTCGCGGAGAACTGCGCGCCATCGGCGCCACCACGCTCAACGAATACCGCAAGTACATCGAGAAAGACGCCGCCCTCGAACGCCGCTTCCAGATCGTTTTTGTCGGCGAGCCCAACGTCGAAGACACCATCGCGATCCTTCGTGGCCTCAAGGAAAAATACGAAGTCCACCACGGCGTCCGCATCAAGGACTCGGCAATCGTCGCCGCCGCTACGCTCTCGCACCGCTACATCTCAGACCGCTTCCTACCCGATAAAGCCATCGACCTCGTCGACGAAGCTGCCGCCTCGATTCGCATCCAGATCGATTCGCTTCCCACCGATATCGACCAGCTCGAGCGCCGCGCCACGCAACTCGAAATCGAAAAACAGGCATTAAAGAAAGAGGATGACGCCAACTCTCGGGACCGTCTGGCCGTCATCGAGAAAGAACTTGCTGAGATTCGGGAAAAATCCAACACGTTAAAAGCGAACTGGAAAAAGGAGAAGGATCTCATCGCCCGCGTCCGCGCCCTCAAAGAGCAAATCGAAAAGCTGAAAGCCGAAGAGCAGGCCGAGGAGCGCAAAGGCAACCTGCAGCGCGTCGCCGAAATCCGTTACTCCCTGCTTCGCCAGGCCGAAGACGAACTGGCCAAGCTCAGCAAGCAAATGGAGAGCCAGGCCGGAAAGCGCATGCTCAAGGAAGAGGTCGACGAAGAAGACATCGCCCGCATCGTCTCCAAGTGGACCGGCATCCCCGTCTCGAAAATGCTCGAAGGCGAAGTGAAAAAGCTGGTCACCATGGAGGAGCGCCTGCGCCTGCGTGTCGTCGGCCAGGATCAGGCACTTGAGCGCGTCTCGAACGCCATCCGCCGCTCTCGCGCCGGGCTCAGCGACCCCAAGCGTCCCATCGGCTCGTTCATTTTTCTCGGCCCGACCGGCGTCGGCAAAACCGAACTCGCCCGTGCCCTTGCCGAGTTCCTTTTCGACGATGACCGCTCCCTGCTGCGCATCGACATGTCCGAGTACATGGAAAAACATTCGGTCGCGCGCCTGATCGGCGCGCCTCCAGGCTACGTCGGCTACGAAGAGGGAGGCCAGCTCACCGAGCAGGTCCGCCGCCGTCCCTACGCGGTCGTGCTCTTCGACGAAATCGAAAAGGCGCATCCCGATGTCTTCAACATCCTGCTCCAGATCATGGACGATGGCCGCTTGACCGACGGCAAAGGCCGCGTAGTGGATTTCAAGAATACGATTCTGATCATGACTTCAAATATTGGCTCAAGCTATCTTCAGGCCGATCACGTGCAAACTCCGGACGAGTTTCAGAAAGCCAGCGAGCAGGTCATGAACGCGCTGCACGGGCATTTCCGGCCCGAGTTCCTGAACCGCGTCGATGACATCATCGTCTTCGGTCCGCTCGGCAAAGAACAGCTGGTCAAGATCATCGAGCTGCGCCTCGAAGACGTCCGCCGCCTGTTAGCCGACCGCAAAATCTCGATTGAGCTCACCGACGCCGCCAAAGAAATGCTCTTCACCCAGGGTTACGACCCCAACTTCGGCGCCCGTCCGCTCAAGCGCGCAATCCAAAAACTGATTCAGGATCCCTTGGCTCTGAAAATTCTGGATGGAGACATCCTCCACGGCGATCACATCGTGGTCGATGCCGACAAGAAAACCGGCAAGCTGAAGTTCGAAGTCAGCAAGCGCGTCGGAGAAAAAGAGCCGGCAAAAGCAAAGCGATAAGAGCCGCGGATTCGCACGGATCGCCACGGATACCTCTGAAGATCTTGGGTTTATCCGCGAGAATCCCTGTAATCCGTCGCCGGTAGTTGATCTACCGCCCTCGGAACGCCTCGATCGCGTCAGGCGCCAGGGCCAGGTACCATGCGGTCGCCACCTTCGCCATCATCTGTCCGCCATACCAGGCGAGCCGCCAACCTGGATCAATCGAAGCCGCCGAAACGGCAGGTATGCCCGCCACGACTCCAAGCACGACCAGCACCAGCGCCGACCAGCGAGCCCAATTGCGAACTTGGTAGAGCCCCCAGCCGACCAGTCCCCATCCCGCGCCCACGAGGATGGCACTCTGCGGCCCAGCAAGCTCGCGTCCGTACATAAATGGCGCTCTCATCGCCGGCGAAATTGTGCCCGGCGTGATGAACTCGATCACACCCACAAGAAAGAGATATGCGGCGACCACAAAGAACGCCGCTGCAATCACCGTCAATCCCATAGGCCGCTCCATTTGATTGAGATTAACAGCTCACAAAGTCCCGGAAGCCTATCGACTCGGTGCGTCAAAGGCGGTGGAGCAGGCCTTCCAGGCCTGCGTCAAGACCAGCCACAAGAATATCGGGCTTTAGCCCCTGAGGAAACCACGATTGACTCGCTCCATTCATCAGAGAGATTCTAACCACATGCAGAACCTCACCCTGGGTGACTTCGAACTCAGCATCTTCTCCGACGGCACCTACCCGCTCGACGGCGGCGCATTCTTCGGCGTCATCCCAAAGGTCATGTGGTCGCGCAAAGTAGTCCCGGACGAAAAAAACTACGTTCAGGCGGGACTTAACTCGCTTCTCATCCGCACCGGAAAACAAACAGTGTTAGTCGAAACCGGCATGGGCAACAAGCTATCCGACCGCATGATCAAGTTCTACGGCCAACCCGCGAGGCTACTGACGAATCTGGCCGCAGCGGGAATCGCGCCTGAAGACATCGATATCGTCATCAACACGCACCTGCATTTCGACCACTGCGGCTGGAACACGGTGAGGGATAAAAATGGAAAAATCGCCCCGACATTCCCGCGCGCCAAATACTATGCTCCGGAGGGCGAATGGCAGTACGCCCGCCACCCCAGCGAACGGGAAGTCATCAGCTACATCCCCGACAACTACGACCCGCTAGTCGAAAGCGGCCAGATGACCCTGCTCAAAGGCGGCGAAGAAATCGTCCCCGGCATCTCGGTGAAAACTTCCCCCGGCCACACCGCCCACATGCAAGCCGTCATCGTAAATGGACGTCCGGGCTCTAAAGGAGCGCAGCCTCCCGCCGGCCTTGAAGGGGCGCGGCTTTCAGCCGCGCCGTTAGCTGCCACAAAAGAAACTGGGGCTTCAGCCCCTGAGGGCTCGACCGCCTGCTACATCTCGGACCTGATCCCCACCACCGCGCACATCCACATCACCTGGGGCATGGGCTTCGATCTTTATCCGCTGCAAACAATTGAGAGCAAGAAGCAGTACTACGCCAAGGCGATTCCAGAGAAATGGCTGACGGTCTTCACCCACGATGCGAATGTGCCGTGGGCCTACGTGGAGAAGGATAACCGGGGGAAGATGGTGGCGAGAGCCGCCTAAGACCTCAGCGGGCGAGAGCTTGCCCTGAGCCTGTCGAAGGGGCGCCCGCACCACACAATCTCGCTTCGAAGAACTCTTCCACCCGCCCCAGGATTTCCACCGCGCTCTTCGACTCATAGATCGCCTTACGCAGCCCCGCTCCGCCCGGCACGCCGTGTGTGAACCACGAAGCGAACTGCTTCATCTTGCCGACAGCGTCCGGCAACTCCTCTTCGATGAGCATCGAGAAGTAGGTGCGGATCATCTGGTAACGGTCAGCCTCCGTGGGCTGGTCATAAAGCGAGCCAGCTGCCGGCCTTTCCACCACCGGCCATGTGGGGACAGCCGCCCCCGGCTGTCCGTCGGGCCGAAGGCCCGATCTCTCTCCATCGAGATAAATGCCGGCATCAAAACCAGTCGAGCTTCGCTCGACCGGACAGCCGAAGGCGGCTGTCCCTACACGGCCATTGCCGGGCTCGAAATCCCTGCCCCGATCGGCACCCCGCATCCCGGCGCAGTACTGCTGAATCTGCCGAAAGATCCACGGATTCGACGGCGCGGTCCTCCCAATCATCACCGCATCACACCCCGTCTGCGTAACCATCCCGCAGGCGTCTTCGGGCGTACGAATGTCGCCGTTGCCGATCACCGGAATCTCCACCGCGTCCTTTACCGCGGCAATCCATTCCCAACGCGCCTGGCCGCTGTAGCCCATCTCGCGCGTGCGCGCATGCAGAGCCACGGCCGCCAGTCCACACGCCTCCGCCATGCGAGCCAATTCCACGCATACAATCTCGTCGTCGCTCCACCCGGCGCGGAATTTAACCGTAAAGGGAATCCTCACCGCAGCGCGCACCGCTTCGAAAATCTTCCCAATCGCCGGCAGATCGCGCAGCAGCCCCGAACCCCCATTGCACTTCACGACCTTCTTTGCCGGGCAGCCGAGATTCAAATCCACCAGATCGAAGCCAAGACCTTCGACCATCCGCGCCGCCTCCGCTATAACCTGCGGATCGCTGCCAAAAAGCTGCGCCGAGATGGGATGCTCGTCTTCATAGAAATGGAGGTAGCGCTTGGCCTTCTGATCCTTCTTGCGCAGCACGCCGTCGGCCGAGGTGAACTCGGTCATGATCAGCCCGCATCCCCCGAGATTTCGGATAAAGCGGCGGAACACCGTATCAGTCACTCCCGCCATGGGCGCGAGCACGGTTGCGGGAGTGATCCGGACATCGCCAATGCAAAGCTCATCGGGGACCGGCCGCAGAGGCGCTGCCTCGCGGGCGAGGGCCTGCCCTGAGCCTGCCGAAGGGGCGCCCGTCCCACCCGGATTGTCCCAGAACTTCTTCACGCTTCTATTCTACTTGGCGGCGCAAAACAAAGCCCCCGCTGGAGCGGAGGCTGAACTTTGAGCTGTATCCGGGTCGATCCCGCGCAAATCCGTGGCAAAAACTAGTTCTTTGCCGGTGCGCCAGCTTTGGCAGGCTCGTTCTTGGCGTACTTGCGGCGGAAGCGCTCCACGCGGCCGGCGGTATCCATCAGCTTCTGCTTACCCGTAAAGAAGGGGTGGCAGGCCGAGCAAATTTCTACGCTGATGTCCCCCTTATGTGTGGACCTCGTAACAAAGGCATTACCGCACGCGCAGTGCACGCGAACTTCGTTGTAAGCGGGATGAATGGCTGCTTTCATATGGGTCTAAACCTCACTAAGAACCCTTAGATTCTACCGGAATGCCCCAGGATTCAGCAATCCCGCGCGCTCAACCGAGCCCAAGAAACTTTGAAACGAAATGACCGCGTGGATCACTACTTCAATGTAAGGAAACGAGTGAACGCCCGCGCCCCGTCACCTGCTAGCGGCAGGGACGCCCAGCGGGCACATCGGAGGCAGGAACAATGCGCATCGACTTTGAATACATGCTGTTAGTGCTCCTGTTGCCCCTGCTTCCCGCATTTGTGCTGTTTCGCTTCCTCCCTTCCTCCGCCAATGTCGAGGGGCCTTTCAAGGGACTGACCATCAAACTGGGCGGAGCTTTCGCCGGCTACTTCGTGACAGTCTTACTGTCATGGCAAGTTGCAAAGTCCTTCGTGGAACCAATGTGGTCAGACAACTGGAATGTGGTTGGACAAATCGTATTTGACGGCGCGCCTGCAAACCACCCGGCGCCCACGCAAGCGATGGTCCTGGTCAAGCCCCCCACTGCCGAGATCGAAGACACAGGATCGCTTCAGATGATGGTTCCCATACCTCTGGTTCACCAGGGAGCTATCGACATACAAAGACTGGTCGTCGCCGTGAATGGATACGAGACTGTGAATGTGCCTCTCGACCCCGACAACCTGCATCTGGGGGCTTATGGCGGCGAGGACTATCAGGTCAAGTTCGACAAAGCGCACCATCAAATTATCATCGGGAAACCGATTGTCTTGACGCCGGCGCAACAAGGGAGACTGGAATCGCCCTAAAACCGTCCGCGGATTCATCAGATCGGTACATGTTTCGGTCGAGGGAGGACCTATGAGAGCCAACCATCGCGCCTTAACAACTGTGCTCGCGAGTCTCTGCCTCTTTCTGGCGACCGCGGCAAATGCGGCAACCGTGCGCGGCCAATTGGTATTCGGCAGTAGCGGCGCTCCAGCGCCCTACGTTTCGGTACGACTCAACGCTGCGGGCAAGGGACCCTCAGAGTTCGCCTATTCCGGCAGCGACGGAAAATACTACCTCCGGAACGTGCCCGCGGGTGCCTATCGGCTCGAAGTCTGGCGCGGAGGCAAGATTGTGCTGACGGTTGCAGTCTCCGTGCAAGACCCGGTCGCCGACTTGCCCATAGCTCGCGTGCCCTGAGCAGCGCCTCTAGAAGCGAAACAGGTACGATACCTTCACAAAAAATTGCCGGCTGTCATTCATATAGCCCTTGGATGTATAGAGCCCGGCCAGGCCTGCTGGATCTGACATCAACGAATGGTCCAGGTTCTGCAGATCGCTGTTGTAGCCAACGTAAATCGCGGTACCCGGATGCACCAGGTAGGTGAGCAGGAAGTCAGCGTTCAACTGCTTCTGCGTCGGCAGATAAGTATAGGGATAGAAGGTGTTACCCGGCGTATTTGCCAGAACCGAGTTGTATTGCAGAATCAGGCGCACGGACAGCTGCGGAGTAAACTGCCAGTTCCATTTGCTGCGCACGATGTGGTTGTCGAAAATGCCCCGCCCGATGCCAGGTGCCTGCGAAAGAGCCAAAAGATGAGCCGGTTCGAGCGCCCGCAAGCGCTCGAACAGATAAGTGTTCTCAATCTTCAATGGCTTAATTGGACGAAAGGACAGAGTCGCTTTGGCCGTATTCAACCGTGACAAGAGAGACTGCGGCACAGCGTTCGCCGCCGGCACGAAATTCACGCCATCGCCCCAAAAGTAGTTTGCGGCCACCGTCGCCTTCTTGAAATAGCTGGTCTGGAATGAAGCGCCGCTGCGGTGTTCGTGGTAGTCCTGGTTACGATCCACGGACAAACCTAAAAACGAAAAGTCTTGCGGCCGCAGCCGCTCCCGCAATTCTTCATAAGGAAACAAGAAGATGTATGTCTGACCGCGTCCCTGCATCACCAGATACGGTTCGTAATCCGTATCCAGCCGGTTGCCTTCGTGGTCGAAGACGTAGCGCTGATTCAGCGAGGGTCCCCAGTCCACGATCCAACCCTTCTTCGGCCGGAAGCGGTATTCGATCGATTGGGTGAGTCCACGAAGGTCCACGCGGTTCACAAATCCAGGCTCGGTGACAAATCCCCGACTGATGTCATCATAGGTGCCCTCGTAAGAGAAGTGGAGCCCATCGCGTTTCACATCCAGCTTTTCCGCAGGGCCGGCATAGTAGTTGCCATTTCCAGCGTTGCCTGAGCTGAAGGGATACAAATTAGCCTCGCAGGTGGTCTGTAGGTTGCCCGAAGTCAACCCCAGCAGATTGCTCGAACTGGTTACGGCCTGACCTTCCAATGTCCAATTGGCATTGAATTTCAAGCGAGCATCCATTCCGCCTACACGGTTAAACTCACCGGTCGACGGACATTCCCAATCGGTGAAAATCGCACCGACACTCGATTGCTTAAAAATGTCGCGGCTTACTCGGGCAATCGTAAAGTAGGAGCGTACGCCATATAGATTGTCGGAGCACACTGGCGACGTAGCCGGGCAGTACCTTGGCACTGCCAGCCCCGGTGCGCGGTCATCGGTAGCCATCAGCCCAACCGAATACCGCCCCTCCTTTCCCGTCAAGCGAATCCCTGCCGAAGGGTCCTGAATATTCCGGGTGAAAAACAAATCAATGGGGGTACGAAAGTAGTCTTCATTCTCCAGGAAGAACGGCCGCTTCTCGGGAAAATACACCTCGAATCGCTGGTTCACCGTGATCAGCGGATCCTCCGACTCCACCTGGCTGAAATCCGGATTCGCCGTCATATCCAGCACGAAGTGGTCGTGGATCACAAACTTGGCGTCCATGCCGGGCTGTCCCTGCACCGTCGCACCCTGAAAAAACGGGTTGTACGGATCACGCGTGTCCAAACCTCGAAAACCGCGCATCACGCCATAAGGAATCAGTTCGGCGCTGCGTCCCGGCGAAATTCCCTCCAGCCCGTACAGTGTCGCCGCCTGCCCCAGCCGCCCCGCCACCCTGTAAGAAACTTGCGGCCAGAACGAATCCTCGTTCTTGCGAAAAATTCCGCGATACAAAATGATGCCCCACTCCTGTTCTCTCACGGCCGGAAAACGCAGGCTCTTGAACGGAAGCGCCATCCATACTACGTAGCCGCGGCTGGTAACCTTGCCCTTCGAATCCCACACCGTGTCGAATGATGTATCGAAATTTCCATTCGCCTCTTCCCGCGAGGCCTCAGTCCAGATCGCATCCCACTGCACACCCAGCGGGGTGGTCTGAAATGCGTAGGCCCGCCGCCGGTCGTGAAACGTATCCAGCAGCACTTCGACGTTATCGTCGTCGTAAATGTCTTCGCGACGCGACATTCGCGCCCGCACCTGCCTGGGATCGTCGAAGCACACGAACACGACGTACAGATTCTTCTGGTCGTAGCCCAGATAGGCTGCCGTTTCTTCGGAGACGGGCGCGCCATCGTGCGGGTCGCGCTGCACAAAGCCCGTCACCTTCGCCATCTGTAGCGCCACGTCACTCCCCGGCTTCATCCCCAGGAAGTCCTCGAGCGAAGGAGCATGGGTTAACCGCGGGATAGTCAGCTCTGGCGGCGCGATTGCAGGCTTTGGAGCCAGCTGGGCTTCCGGCTTCACGATGGCTGGTTCCGGCAATTGAGCGGACGGCGGCGGATTCTGCTGACTCGTCTGCGGCTCTCGTCCGGTCGTTGCCTGGGGCGCAGGGGAACACCGCGCGATCTCCACGGCACCAGAAAGCGCCAACAATCCCGCGAGCAGGAATCTTAGAAGACCGTGGAACGGATGCTCTCGGACTGGGACCAACCCCAAAACGCGCCCTCACCTCTCCCCGCTTCCGCCTCGCGAGGAAACCAGCAAGATACACCAGAAGCGCGTCCCACAAAACACCAAAGCATTGTCCGTAAGGTTTCCCGAACACCAACTACAAGGAGGGTATGGAAAAAAATGGGGATCTAGGTTTCACGTCGTACAACAAGTAGGTTAATTACAGCGATTTTAGGTAGTGGTGCTGTTTGGCTTCCTACATTGCGGCGTCATCCTGAGCGTAGCCGTTTTTCAGGCGGAGCGAAGGATCTCCCGCTTGACGGAGCCAAAATGTACCACCATCCGATTTCAAAACAACGAACTCTGCTTTCGACTCGGCGTAATCCCGAAGTGCTCGTAAGCCAGTTGCGTCGCCACCCGCCCCCGCGGCGTGCGATTCAGAAACCCAATCTGCATCAGGAAGGGCTCGTAAATCTCTTCAATTGCATCCGGCTCTTCCGCCAGCACTGCCGCCAGCGTGTTCACCCCCACCGGCCCGCCCTGGTATTTCTCGATGATCGTCAGCAGCAGCCGCCGGTCCACCTCGTCGAAGCCGTACTTATCCACTTCCAGCATCTGCAGCGCCGCTTGCGCCGTGGGCAAATCGATCTTCCCCCCGCCGCGCACCTGCGCGTAGTCTCGCACCCTCCGCAGCAGCCGGTTGGCGATTCGCGGCGTCCCTCGCGACCGGCTGGCAATCTCAATCGCTCCCGCTCCATCGATCGCAACTCCCAGAATCTCCGCCGATCGTTCCACAATCACCAGCAAATCCTCCGGAGTATAAAACTCCAGCCGCAATACGATCCCAAACCGCGACCGCAACGGCGCCGAAATCAGCCCCGCCCGCGTAGTCGCGCCTACAAACGTAAAGGCCTTTACCTCCAGCGTGTGGGTGCGTGCCGAAGGCCCCTGCCCGATGATAATGTCGAGCTTGTAATCTTCCAGCGCCGAATACAGCAGCTCTTCCAGCACCGGCTGCAACCGGTGAATCTCATCGACGAACAGGACTTGCTTCTCCTGCATGTTCGTGATGATCGCCGTCAGGTCGCCCTTGATCTGCAGCAGCGGCGCCGCCGTGGGCTGAAAGCGCACGCCCAGCTCGTTGGCAATAATATTGGCCAGAGTCGTCTTCCCCAGCCCCGGAGGCCCATACAGCAGCACATGGTCCATGGCCTCGCCGCGCGACCGTGCCGCCTCAATCGCCACCGCCAGATTTTCCTTGACCTTGGCCTGCCCAATGAACTCGCCCAGCCGCTGCGGCCGCAGCTTCAGCTCAAAGGAAGAATCGTCTTCCACAGCCGCCGCCGATACAACCCGGTCGGGACTGTAATTCAGGTTTGGATTGTTCTTCGCGGTGGCCACTCGCCGGATGTTACCACGAACCTATTTCTCCTTCACCATCACTCCACTCTCGAAAAAAAACCTCTTCTCCTTGCCGCCGGGCAGCGTGACCATGGTTTCCACGATGGCTCCTCTCTTGTCGAACAAATAGTCATAGCGATAGACCTCGCCATCCCCCACCCTCTGCATTGAAACCCTGCCCCCGTCCGAATACCAATTTCGCAGGAGCTCTTTGCCGTTCCCATCCTTGATGCTGGTCATGAGATACGAATCATATCCCGCGGCCTTAAGAAGAATCTGGTATTCAAATTCATAGAGTGTGTGCACACCGTCCGATAAGCTCTCCAGATGTCCGTAGGAATAGGTGTACTTTCGCGTGCGTCCGGAGTTGTCGGTCGCTTGAACCACTCGGCTTTGGTCGTCGTACTTGAAATCGATCATGTAGCCAGAAGGTGAGATCAGTTGTTGCAGGTTGCGCAAGTTGTCTCGCCGGAGCTCAATCCGATGGGCTTCGGCATCCTGCACCGCAACCGGAGCTCCCTGCGCGCAGTTCTTCGCAGAGTAGGACTCGGGGAAGAAAACCTGGTGGCCGTCACGGAGCTTAAGTGTCCAGCCATTTCCATTCCACGCCACCTGCGCTCCGTAAAACTCAGATGATGTTGCTCCGTGCCGGAAGACAGCATCCGCATAGCCTGTCCCCTTTGAGATGCGCGGCATGTGCACCGTATGGCCATCCTCCAGGTTAAGATCCATGTAGGTATAGGGAAACCTGCTGCCGGTTGGGCAAATATCGTACGGGTGATTTGTCCCTATCCCAAAGGCCTTGACGTGAGGATCCCAAGCCACATACGTCCGCGTGAGCGACAGGGGCATGACATCGGGAACGAACAGGTCTGTCTGATTCAGCGAAAACCGGCCGCTGTGCAAATCAACCCGGAACTCGTTCACCGGCGTTTCGTGTCGCAGAGTCGGTGCCAGGAATGAGATTGAGCTCCTGAACCTTACTCGACCGGAGCCGCCATCCACGGGAGAGATCACAACGTAGGGATAGGATCCATTCCAGGCCGGTGGCGAATCGGTGAAGGGCAGCAACTCAACTCTTACCGGCCGCGACACCGGCTTTCGAAAAAACAAAACCGCAGAACACACCAGCAGCAGAAAAACAACAACCCACTTCCACCCCGGCGGACGCCAGAAATCCTTCCCGTTGGGGCTGGCGGGCTTTTTCATCGCCGGAACTCGATCCACGTTGCAACCATGCGCTACTTCGGATACCAATCGAGCAGCCGCACCTCAATGCCCGTCCCTTCCAATCCTTTTTGAAATACCGCGAGATCGGACCCGTGATAGTGATACGGAATCACGATCTTTGGATGGAACGCCCTTACCGCATCGGCAGCCTCGTCGGGCGGCATAGTGTAGGGCAGATTCATGCACACGAACGCCACATCGATATTCTTGAGCGCGCGCATGTCCGGAACGCCTTCCGTGTCGCCTGAGAAATAAATGCGTTTGCCACCGTAGGTGAGGACGTAGCCATTGCCGCGTCCCTTGTCGTGAAAAAGCTTTCCCGGCGCTGGGCCACGCTTCAAGTTGTATGCCGCAACCGCCTCAATCGTCCATCCCTGCCAGGTTTTCGTTTCTCCGTTGGCAATGGGCTTGGCGCTGGTGACAGTCGCCACCACAGCCGGCGCCGCCAGAATCTCCGTATCCGCCTTGCTCACCGCCTTGATCGAGTCGGGATCCATGTGGTCCCCATGAATGTCGGTAATCAGAATCAGATCAGCTTTCGGCAGCGTCGCGAGTTTCGCAGGTTTCGCAGGATCCAGGTAGATTGTCTTCCCTCCCGCCTCAATCAGTGTGCTGGCATGATAAAGCGGCGTGATCTTGACCGGCCCCGCCGACGTTGCGAAGACCTGCGTGTCAGCTGCGCTGGCGAGCGGAGTCATCGCAACAAGAGTGCAGATGATCATCAAGATTAGTTTCATTTTGCCCTCGCTTAAGCTTTCGATAAATTGCGATGCTTCGGCGGATATTACCACGAACCGGGCGAGGACAGCCGCGCTGGAAATCACGTGGGGACAGCCGCCTCGGCTGTCCGCCGAGCGCAGCGGGGCGAGCCGCGATGAACCTCCCGGCGCCCGAACGCCCTTGACAATGTGACACCTTATGTGTCACATCATATCTATGCCATCGGTCAACATGCGCCAGCTACGCGATACTCGCCAGCTCAAGAATTGGCTACGCGCAGGAAACACCGTGGAACTAAAGGATCGCGATCGCGTGATTGCCCGAATCGTTCCAGAAAAGCCGGATGCATGCCCGGTCCAATATCCTGATTTTGCGGCGCGTCGCAGGAAGATTTTCGGGAACCGCGTCTTGCCCGGAGCCGACCTCCTGATCAGGGAGCGCGGGCGCTATTGACGGTTTACGCAGACAGCAGTTTTTTCGTTTCGACTTACATTAAGGACGCCCACTCGAATTCCGCCGCGGCCTCGGTCAGTTCCGGTGAGCCCGTCTGGTTTACCCCTCTTCACCTTGCGGAATGGACGCACGCTGTCGCGCAGCACGTGTTTTTCGAAAAGATGTCAGATGCTGAAGCTGAGAAGGTCTACAGTCAAATGGAACAGGACCGGAGTTCAGGCATGTGGGCTGAAACCCCTATACCTGAAAGGGCCTTCGAGCTCTGCGCGGACCTGGCGCGAAGACACGGACCCGGCATCGGCGTGAGCACTCTTGACAGCCTGCACGTCGCCTGCGCACTGGAGTTAAAGGCGGATCGCTTCTGGACCTTCGATGAGCGCCAGGCGAAGTTGGCGAAAGCGGCGGGCCTGAAAATCTCCTAGTCGTTACTCTTCCTCCTCCTTCACCTCGCCCCGCTCCGCTCTCGCCTTCTCAATAATCTTCTCCTGCAACGCTCCCGGCACGGTGTCGTAGTGATGCATCTCCATGTTGAAGCTGCCGCGGCCTTGCGTCATCGAGGTCAAGTCAACACCATAGGTCAGCATCTCCGCCATCGGCACCTCGGCCTTGACCACGGTGTTGCCGCCTTTGTTGTCCATGCCCTGGATGCGTCCGCGCCGGCTGTTCAAATCGCCCATGATCGAGCCGGCGAAGTCGTCCGGCACCGTGATCTCGACGTGCATCACCGGTTCCAGAATCGTAGGCTTGGCCTGCTCCATAGCCTTCCTAAAGGCGATGCGGCCAGCCATTTGAAACGACATGTCGTTCGAGTCCACGTCGTGATAGGAACCGTCATACAGAATCACCCGGAAATCCACCACGGGATAGCCCGCCAGATATCCGCGCGCAGCCGCGTCTTTGATTCCCTTTTCGATGGCCGGGATATAGTTCTTGGGAATCGCCCCGCCAAAAATATCGTTAACGAATTCAAACTGCCCGCCTCGCGGCATGGGTTCCATCTTGATTTTGCAATCGCCGTACTGGCCGTGGCCGCCCGTCTGCTTCTTGTGGCGGCCCTGAACATCCGCTTTGCCGCGGATCGTCTCCCGGTAGGGAACCTTGGGCGCTTTTAACACCACTTCCGTGTGATACCGCTTCTTCAGCTTCGCGACCACCACTTCGATGTGCTGCTGCCCGGTGCCCGCGATCAGAAATTCCTGCGTCTGCGCGTCGCGGAAAAAGCGCAGCATCGCATCCTCTTCCATAAGCTTGTGAATCCCCGGCCCCAGCTTGTCTTCATCGGCCCGGCTCTTCGGCTCAATCGCAAACGTAATCGCCGGCTCCGCCAGCTTCACTCGCGGATACTGAATTGGCGCCGCTTTATCTCCCAGCGTGTCGCCAGTCAGTGTGTCCTTCAATTTCGCCACCGCGCCAATATCTCCGGCATGCAACTCGGTCACCGGCACCGCGGCCTTCCCCTGCATGACGGAAATGTGCGACAGCTTCTCCGCCGACCCACGGGAAAAATTCTGCACCGTCGACTCGTTCTTCAGCACGCCGGAAAACACCTTGAAATACGAAATCCTTCCGGCAAACGCATCCGAAACCGTTTTGAACACATACAGCGAAACTGGCTCCGCATCGGTCTCATGCCGCTTCGGCGCATCTCCGTTTCCCGAGGCCGCCGGTTCCCCTTGCACCCACTCATGCTCGGATGGCGCCGGAGTGTAGTCCACAATAAAATCCATCACCCGATCCGCGCCCACATTCCCCAGCCCCGAACTGAAAATTACCGGAAACAATTTGTCCTCGCGAATCGCGTTGTGCAGCGCCGGAATCAGATCCTCTTCCGGAATCGTCCCCTTCTCAAAAAACTCTTCCATCAGCTTGTCGTCGCCTTCAGCCACCAGTTCCACCAACTGCTCGTGCGCCTCCTGCACTTGGGCTCTCATGCCCGCAGGAATTTCCGTCTCTTTCCCCTTGCCGTTCCCGCCCAGCTCATAGGTGTAAGCCTTCATCCGCACCAGGTCGACCACGCCGGTCAAATTCTTCTCGCTGCCGATGGGCAGCTCAATCGGAATCACGTCCCGCCCAAACGCATTCATCAGCGACTCCAGCACCCGCTCCGCATTCGCCCGGTCGCGGTCCATCCGGTTCACCACAATCAGCCGCGGAGTCTTGTACTCGTCGCAGTCCTTCCACACCCGCTGCGTCACCACTTCAACACCCGCCACGCCATCCACCACCACGATCGCCGCATCCACCACCGGCAGCACCATCCGGGCCTCGTGGACAAACATATTGAACCCAGGCGTATCGATCACATTGATCTTGGTTTTGCCCCACTCCACATAGGCCGCGGAGGCCGCAATCGACATCTTGCGCGCGATCTCCTCTTCGTCGTAATCGGTAGCCGCCGAACCGTCGTCCACCCGCCCCATGCGCGGCGTTGCCCCCGCCGTGTACAGCATGGCCGACAGCAGCGTAGTCTTGCCGGCGTGACCATGCCCTACCATCGCGACATTACGAATGTTTTCTCCGGAATAAACTTTCACGAGTAGGCTCCTTCGCAGGCGTGGAAAGAGAGACGGCCCCAGAAGAGTATCAGTGCAGGAACAGGCCAATCCGACATTACCTGCCAAAACCTAGGATGCTACCACGCGGGAAGCGGCAGTCTCAACCTAGGGACGACCGCTTGGACCAAAGCTGGAGACCGCGCCGCCAATTGTGGACAAGTACGTCCCTCGATATCCTGAATGAGTGAGCTCCGTGTTTCTGACGGCAGAATGGCGCGATCTGGTCATGCTCAACTACGAGGTTGACGCGAGCCTCCTGCACAAGTTCGTGCCCGCAGGAACGCAACTCGACCGCTGGCACGATCGCGTCTTTCTAAGCCTGGTGGGCTTCCGTTTCTTGAAGACTAAATTCCTGGGCGTCTCTGTTCCCTTTCATCGCAACTTCGAGGAGGTAAACCTGCGATTCTATGTGCGGCGTGCAGAGGGGCAGGAGATCAGACGAGGCGTAGTCTTCATACGGGAGATCGTGCCCCGCTGGGCCATCGCCAAGGCGGCGCGCGCTTTCTACAACGAGAACTATGTGGCGCTTCCGATGTCAAACCGCATTGATCGGACTGGGCTGACGGAACTGAGAGCAGAGTATTCGTGGAAGTTCCGAAGCCCTGGAATCGAATGCACGCGGCAGGGAAGGGTGAACCAACCCTGCCCGAAGCCGATTCGCAAGAACAGTTTATCGCGGAACATTATTGGGGCTACGCTGCGCAGCGCGAGGGTGGGTGTGTGGAATATCGTGTGGACCACCCGGTGTGGAGAGTATGGGCCGCGCAGGACGCAGCCTTTGAGGGCAGCGTGGAAGATCTCTACGGCGCTGAGTTTGCAGCGGAACTCGGCAAGAAGCCCGCCTCGGCCTTCCTCGCGCAGGGTTCGCAGGTCGTTGTATACCGCGGCAGGAGGCTGTAACCCTATGGTCGCCGACGATTCTGGCAGAAGTACTCCCCAGGAATGGATCCTCTACGACAACCAGTGCGGAGTCTGCTCCAGTTGGGTTCAATTCTGGCGGCCGACGCTCGCTAAGCGGAACATCGATATTGCCGGGCTGCAGGAACCTTGGGTCATCGAGCGGCTGAAGGTCACAGGAGAAGCGCTTCTGTATGACATTCGTTTTCTAACCCGGGAGAATGCCGTCGTATCCGGCGCCGACGTTTACCTGCAAGTCGCGAGGAAAATCTGGTGGGCCGGGCCTTTCTACGCCCTGTTCAGTCTGCCTGGATTCAACCGGCTTCTCCATCTCGGCTATCGCTGGTTCGCGAGCAATCGCCATCGCATTTCTCACTCGTGCAGGCTGCCGGCGCCAGTCGATGCCGCGCCAGGCGCGAAGGACGCCGATCATCCACGCTAGCCCTTTCAATCAGCCACGGGGCGGGTGTATCCTTCCGCCATGCTAGGCAGCCGCACCACCGAGCAGTGGATCGCGCAATACGCCAGCAGCCACCAGAATCCGATCAACCGGGCCTGCCATACGCTGGGCATTCCGACGATCCTGCTCTCAGTGCCAGTTTTCCTCGCGAGCATCTTCTTTCACGGACTGTGGCTGTACGCACTGGCTCTGTTTCTGCTGGGATGGATTTTCCAATTCATCGGCCACGCTTTCGAAGGCAAGCCCCCAGAGTTCTTCAGCGATTGGCGATTTCTGTTCGTCGGCGTCCGCTGGTGGTGGGCCAAGATCCACGACAAAGCCTGATGATGTTCGTGTGGGGCGGGCACTCCTGCCCGCTTTTCGTTGTTAGCCATGGTAACCGTCATGTTCCCTCAACTCGCCCGCTTCACTGACCTCAGCCTGCTCCTTCTTCGCCTCATGGTCGGCCTGGTCTTTGTCACCAGCGGCTACAGCCATCTTAAGAATCCCGAGGCCCGCGCCAAGAGCATCGGGATGCCGAAGTCCTTCACCATCTTCCTCGGCATCGCAGAAGTCGCCGGAGCACTCGGCGTGGCTTTCGGAGTCCTGACCCAACTCGCGGCCTTCGGACTCATCCTCATCATGCTCGGCGCCATCCAGAAAAAGATCTTCGCCTGGCACACCGGATTCTGGGGCGAGAAAGCCTCAGGCTGGCATTACGACCTGATGTTCGTCCTGATGAACCTGGTCATCGCCTCCACCAACGGCGGCGCCTACGTCCTGATGCGATAACCAGTCTTTCCGGGAGTAGTGGTGCAGTTTGGCTCCTGACACTCCCGCGTCATCCCGAGCGCAGCCGTTTTTCAGGCGGAGCGAAGGATCTCCCAGGCAAACTGCACCACCACCTTTTCGGCTCCTTGTCTTGCACTCATTGTCTTGCACTCATTCGCGTTTCTGTTCTATGCTGGCCGCACACTCGGGGTTCCGATTCACCACGAAGCATGCATCGCCTGACCGCCAGATTGCTCCTGCTCTTCGTGCTTGCGGGAACCCTTGTTCCCTCGGCGCTGGCGCTAAAGGCCGAACCCCCGCACGCATGCTGCATCCGTGCTGCTCATCACTGCCACGAAAAAGCCGCTGCGGATTCCCCACCCGTCGTTCGCGGCGACGATTGCTGTAACCACGATTGCTGCCGCGCCGTTACCACTGCCCAGTGGGCCCATGCGCAGCCCAAAGTAAGCATCTTCTACGCGCAGCATGCCGGGGTTCGCTTCGACCAGACAGATCCGGTTTCTCTCAACACCGGCGTCCTGGATTTCCACTCCGGCCGCGCTCCTCCCTCCTGCCGCTCTTAGCTTCGACAGTGGTTCCGGGCTGCGCACTTCGACGGTGTGATCCCGGGCCGTCCCCGTCTTGACTCACGCCGCGCCTTCACGCGCACAGGAACTACGATGATCTGCAGGAGACTAGCCGCTCTTACAGCCTTGCTTTTGACCGGCCTCGCCGCTTTCGCTTCCGTCTTCGGATCGGTTCGTGGCATCGTTCACGATCCCCAGCATCGTCCCGTGCAAAATGCCATGGTCATGCTCCGCTCCAAAAACTCCGAGTGGGCAACCACCGCCAATACCGACGCCAGCGGCCAGTTCACTTTCAACGCCGTCGCCCTGGGCGATTACACGGTTACAGTTGTCGCACGCAGCTTCGATCAGGCAGCAAAGAGCGTTCTGGTAAATTCCGGGTCGCAGCCCGTCCTGCATTTTTCCTTGCGCGTCGCCACCACCAAAGAGTCCGTCACCGTTTCCGGAGCTCCCGAAGCCATCCCCACCGACTCCGCCACTCCCACCACCCTGGTCAGCCGCCTCGATATCGAACGCACTCCCGGCGCCGCCCGCAGCAACAGTCTCGCCATGATCACCGACTACGTTCCCGGAGCCTATTTCACCCACGATCAGCTGCACATCCGCGGCGGCCACCAGACCAGCTGGCTCATCGACGGCGTGCCCGTGCCCAACACCAACATCGCCTCCAACCTCGGACCGCAATTCGATCCCAAGGACATCGACTATCTCGAAGTCGATCGAGGAAGCTACGGCGCTGAGTTCGGCGACCGCACCTATGGCGTCTTCAACGTCGTGCCCCGCACCGGCTTCGAGCGCAACAATCAGGCGGAACTCGTCCTCAGCGCCGGAAATTTCTACCAGACCAACGATGCCCTCAGCTTCGGCAGCCACACCGAACGCTTCGCTTACTACGCCAGCGTCAACGCTAACCGCAGCAATCTCGGCATCCAGACGCCGGTTCCGCAGGTCGTTCACGACTCCGAAAACGGATACGGGGGCTTCGGTTCTCTAATTCTGAACCTCGATCCCTCAAACCAGTTGCGCCTAGTAACCTCGCTGCGTAAGGACTACTACCAGATTCCCTACGATCCTTCCCCCAACGACATCGAAAACGCGCCGATCGCGGCCAATGACTTCCTGGCTCAGTATCCCAGCCTCGATCTTCGCGACGGCGACCATGAATCCGATGTCATAGCGAACTTCTCCTGGGTGCATACCTTCAACACCAAACTCCTGCTGACGATCTCACCTTTCTTTCATCGCAACACTGCCGACTATGACAGCGCGCTCAGCGACCCCGTCGTGACTACCCAACATCGCAATTCGACCTATGGCGGCGGCCAGGCAAGTTTCGCGGCCAACCTGCCCAAGAATAATCTGCAGGCAGGCGTGTACAGCTTTTACCAGCAAGACAACGAGGCCTTCGGGGCGCTCTTCAACAACGGCGGTGGTGCTCCGTTCACCGACACCGAACATCCCACTGGCAGCCTGGAAGCCTTCTTCATCGATGACAAATTCAAACCCGTTCCCTGGCTCACGCTGACTGCCGGCATGCGACCCACGCACTTCTCCGGCGGAGTTTCCGAAAACGCCATCAGCCCGCGCTTCGGCGTCGCTCTCAACCTGCCGCACCTCAACTGGACCTTCCGTGCCTTCTATGGCCACTACTATCAGGCCCCGCCGCTGATCACGGCCTCCGGCCCTCTGATTGAATTCGCCAATGCCAACAACCTCGGATTTATTCCCCTCCACGGCGAGCGCGACGAAGAACACCAGTTCGGAGTCACCATCCCCTACCACGGATGGATTCTCGACGCCGACAACTTCCGCACGAACGTCGCAAATTTCTTCGACCACAACAACATCGGCGAATCAAATCTTTTCTTCCCTATCACCATCGGCAAAGCAGTAATCCGGGGATGGGAGCTCACCTTGCGCTCACCGCGCATCGCCCATCGCGGCCAAGTCCATCTCGCCTATTCCAATCAAATCGCCGAGGGCGGCGGAGCCATCACCGGCGGCCTCACCGATTTCTCTTTGCCTGCCGGTTTATCTCCGCTCGATCACGATCAGCGCAACACGCTCAACTTCGGCGGCGACCTCGCTCTGCCCTGGCGCGCC
>Ga0074045_10000339_pt1 | contig 45829 bp, 42 predicted proteins | sample BogForMeECP23OM2_FD_94442 | JGI IMG/M metagenome (GOLD analysis project Ga0074045, IMG submission 94442) | Bog forest soil microbial communities from Calvert Island, British Columbia, Canada - Bog Forest MetaG ECP23OM2 | ecosystem: Environmental > Terrestrial > Soil > Wetlands ...
CACTGTGAGCCTTGGCTTCGGACTTCGCGTCGTTCTTTGTTTCTGCGCGGGCTACCTTTTTTGCGGATCGCTTCGGTGTCGCCATATTTTGGCCGCTTCCTTGTGTGTATCCGTATGAATTGCAAACCCCATATGTTCTCGTATTGGGCGGGAGTTTGCAAACCAGAGCGGCCGAACGGGCAGAAAATCAGTTCAATGGTGTTCCGGATCATCCAGCGGAAGCGAACTTCCAACCCTGCGCTCCTGCGATGCGGCCCATAAATTTTTTGCGTTGGACTCTAGCGCGAACTTGCTTCATAGTGAAATCACTTCGTAAACCGGCTCAGCAGCCGGTCCCGCGAAGCTGTTGTTTGCATGCTGGCCCCGATGTCGGTACTGCAATTTTCCTGACCCTGTTGTTCTCCACTCAATCTGAGCCCACGCCACTCGGCCCCTGCGCCGGTAGTGTGCTCTTCAGACCATAAATAAAACAGGAGATACCATGAAATCGATTCGCAAGTTCGTCTACGCCGCGGCTTTAACCTTGAGTGCATTGAACTTCGCTCCCAGCCTGGCTTCGGCTCAAGAGGCAGCTGGAAGCTTCACGCTGGGGCACGAGGTGCATTGGCAGAACGCCATAGTGCCCGCGGGAAAATACAGCTTCAACATTGAAGTCAGCGGGGCTCCGACTTTGCTCACACTGCGCAAAGTCGACGGCCGCGGAGCGGGCTTCATGATGCTGGTGACCGACACCGAGGCCACGCAACCTTCAGAATCCGGCCAGTTGATGTTGGTCTCGCGGCCGGCTGGAAGCTTCGTCAGCGCCATGCAGCTTCCCGAGTTCGGAGTGACGTTGCACTTCGCAGTGCCGGCTGCAACTGGCGAAGTGGCGAAGGCGGTCGCAACCACGACCGCTTCCGCCGCCCGCTAGTCGCCCACCGCCATGCCCGGGAGCAGATTCCATATCTGCTCCCGGGTCTTTATTATTGGAACTGGAAAATGAAAAACTGTGCAGCCGTCGAATAGAGTTCGACGGAAGAAATGATCGAAACAACTCCCGCCCGTTTCAGCCTAATTCCGGGGAGGGGGCATTGCCCCTCACTTCGTCGCTAAGCACGATGGCTTCGGCAATTTCTTTCATCGCCTTGCGGGTTTGCCGGCTTTGGCGTTGCAATGCGAGGTAAGCTTGCTCTTCGCTCAATCTTAGATCGCGTTGCAGGATTCCTTTCGCGCGTTCCACCACTTTACGAGTCTGCAGCTGCTCCCATAGGTTGGAATTGGCATCTTCCAGGCGTGCCATCTCGATCTCTGCGCCCACCAGGAATCCGACGGTAGAGATCAGACGAATTTCGCGGCGGCGGAAGACATGGGGATGGCGATGTTGCAGGTTAATGACTCCCACCACGCGGCCGCGGCACATCAAGGGCACGGACAAAAACGCCTCGTAGCTGTCCTCCGGTAGTTCGTGGAACATCTGGAAGCGGGGATCAAGAGCGGCCTTTTCGGCAACCGTCACCGGCTCGCGATGCTCCGCCACCCATCCCGTAATGCCCTGCCCAACGCGGAGTTTCAGGCGGTCAACGACTTCAGGATGGGGATTCTTTGAGGCCCGGAGCACAAGGTCTTCGCCCTCCAGCACATAAACCAGGCAGGAATCGCACTTCACCAGCGCAGTAGCAAAGTCGACTACACGAGCCAGCACTTCGTGGAAGCCATCAGCTGTGGCCAACCGAACGCCTATCTCGTGCAGCATGTCTACATGTGAGTCCTCAGCGGTTAAAAAGGTGTCCATGGTTAAGAATATGGACACTACCGCGATTCTGTCTAATTCCAAATTTCAATGACTGCTATAAAGGATTTCCCGGAGGATTGTCATGGGTCTTTAACATTCTTTCGCGTTCTGTACTCAGTACCTAGTACCGAGTACCCAGAAAAAATCAAACCAGTTTCGGCGAGGCGCGGTGGACAGCCGACCTTAGCGGCTGCGTAGATACTGGGTACTACTTGTCCAAATCTACCGTCTTCACCGGCAAATCCCAGTGGCCGTCAAGAATCTCAAACCGTCGCTGCTCTTCGTGCTGAAATGTCTCCTGATCAGGGTACATCTGCTTCTGCAAAGCTGCTTCGTCGAAAGGCTCGTTGGCAACGGTCGCGTTCTTGAAGACGATGGTGACGCGGAAATCCCAGCGTCCGTCTTCGGTGGTGTGATAGCGTGGCTGATCCATCCACACTTTCACGATACGGCCCATCTCTGCTTCTTTCTTGAGCACGGGATAATGATTCTTCTTGAACAGCTTGAGAAATTCGTCGGCGTGACCCCATTTGGATTTGTAGTAATACTCGACCACAAACGGCCTGTCGGCAGTTGCGGATTGAGCGTGGGAAAACGCGGGCAAGGCTATTGCAAAGAACAACAACAAAGCGAAAGAGCGTGACATTCGAATCACAGATGCCTCCTCGTACTTTTCAGCTTGTACACTAACAGGAGGCCAAAGAAAAGCATCTAAGGACGCGAGGAGGTTGAGTCGGTGGAAAGCGACGAGCAGCAGATCCTGAAGCTTTTTGAAGACGGAGATCGCGCTCTCATTGCCGCCGACCTCGCCGAACTCTCGCGCATCTTTGCCGACGACTACCTGCAATACGACGAGGCGGGAGATGTCTCCACCAAGCGAGACGTACTGAACAATCTCAAGACCGGCGTGATCCGGTACTTAGCGATGACCTCCACGGGTCGCCGAATTCGTCTCTTGAGTGAAGATGTGGCTATCGTCCATGGATCTGAAGAAGACGATGTAGAGCAAAGCGGACGCCGCTTCCCGGTTCGCTACGTTTACATGGATGTGGTGGTGAAAAGAAATGGAATTTGGCAAATCGTGGGATCGCAGTTAGCGAAGCTGACCTGAGGCCGGGGTTTTACCGACGGCCGATGACTCAGCCCTCATCCGATGGCGCCAGTGATTCCAAACAAACCACGCGAAACCCGCCACCAGCATGACTCCGATGACTGCGTCGAACTTGTGAAAGTATTTTCCCAGTTCGCGCCAGTTCTCGCCGAGCTTCATCCCAAGATAAGCCAGACCCAGGCACCACGGCCACGAGCCCAGGAATGTGTAGACGTGAAAACGTCCTCGGGGCATGCGCGACACTCCGGCCGGCAGCGCGACGAAGGTGCGAATCACGGGCAAAAGCCGCCCGATGAATACGGCCAGGTATCCCCAACGGGCAAAGAAGCGGTCGGCCCAGTCGAGCTCGCGCCGGCCCATTAGAATCCAGCGGCCGTAGCGCTCGACCAGCGGACGCCCGCCGTAACAACCGATTTCGTAGGCGACCAGTGAACCCAGATTGCATCCAACTGCCCCCGCCGTCGCCACCCAAAGCAACTTGAATGTGCCAGTGAAGACCAGATAGCCGGCAAATGGCATGATCAGCTCCGACGGCAGTGGAATGCACGCTGATTCAATCGCCATGAGCAGGACTACCCCGCCATAACCGGTGACGCCGATAACGGAATTGATGAATATGAAGATGGCCGCGAGAAGTTTTTCAGTCATGGAAGAATGCGGTTCTCAGTTTCCGGTTCTCTCAGTAAGGCCATCAGCGCTTACTTAGAAAGCAGACTGATACCTCTAGTCTAACGAACATTCTGCGATGGTTGGGCAGATCCTAAAATGAACCGTCCTGAGTAAAGGTGTAGCCGGGCAGGGCTGCCCCCTGGGGGCTTTTGGTCACTTTGATGCGGACGGTTGGGGCATCCGGCGCAGTAATCCCCGCAGGTCGCAGCATGGCGTACTGGGTAAACAATTCGTTGTAGACCTTGGTGACCAGGTAATCCTGGCCATCGGCGTCGCTCCGCCAGACTTGCCCGAGCTGGATGGAATTCACGGCCACGATAACTTTCCTCAGGCTGTTGAGTTACTTCCAGACTACCGGGGCATACCGAGCGCGTCAATTCCCCGCGTGGTTACCGAGGGACGATACGAGACAGTGCTGCTGCCTCGGCAACCGCTCGCGGTGCTCTGTTACCATGTGGCCTTACTTTGTCCGAAGGAGAGTGCGATCGTATGCCCCGCGGCGTTACACCCCGCCAGCCCGCTCGTACCGGCCGCCAGCAGCATGTGGCGCGAGCGCCCTTGCGTAAGGCTCAAGGGAAGCTTTCATCGGCGAAAGCAGCGCCGAAGGCGCCGCGCCCAGGAATTCCGGCTGCTGCTCCCAAGGGGCGAAGGCCGGGCGGCTACAATCCCCTGGCTCCTGAGCGCATCGCTGAAATCCTGAAGCGGCTCGATCAGCTCTATCCCGACGCGACCTGCGCCCTCACGCACAAAAGCGCATGGGAGTTGCTGGTTGCGACCATTCTGTCTGCGCAGTCGACCGATGTGAACGTCAACCGGGTCACGCCGGAGCTCCTCCGCAAATACCCCACGGTGGAAGCCTTCGCCGCGATCACTCCGGAACAGCTCGAGCCGGACGTCCGTTCGACCGGCTTCTTCCGCAACAAATCCAAATCGGTAGTCGGCGCGGCAAAAAAAATCGTTGCCGACTTCGGCGGCCAGGTTCCGGCTAACATGGAGGATCTTCTGACCTTGCCCGGGGTCGCCCGCAAGACGGCAAATGTAGTGCTGGGGACTTGGTTCAAGAAGGCCGACGGGCTGGTCGTCGATACCCATGTGCATCGCATCTCGCGCCGCCTCGAACTCACCACACAAGATGATCCCCAGAAAATTGAGCTGGACCTGATGCGAATTATCCCCCGCGAGAAGTGGATCATCTTCTCTCATCAGATCATCTGGCACGGCCGCAGCCTCTGCATGGCCCGCAAACCGAAGTGCGCAGACTGCCCCCTGGAAACTCTCTGCCACGCCGCCGACAAAACCTGGAGCACCGTGGAGATGCACAAAAACGCAAGAGCGTAGAACTTCGGTGCGCCGGCCCTCAGCGGTTAACAACTTGTGCTGTAGTACAATGGTCACTGAGGTGACCACATGAGAATCAGCACGGTGCGCGAGTTCCGCGATCGGGCGACCACTCTGCTCCGCTCCGAAGATCCGATCCTGGTGACCCGCCGAGGCCGCGTCGCAGGAGTGTTTCTTCCTTGGCGCGAAGCGACCCTCCCCGTCGATTTGAAGCGGGAGCTCTTTTCCATGCTTACCACCGAAATTGCCGCTCAACTCAAGAAAAAGCGCGCGACCGAAAAAGACATCCTCCAGGACTTTGCCCGCTGGCAAAAGGCACGCCGTGCAACTCGCCGCCGACGCTAACGTCCTGCTATCGGCTGTCATCGGCGGACGCTCTAGACTTGTCCTCAGTCATCGCCAGATTAGTGAAGTTTTTACCACCCAGCAGACATTTTCTGAGGTTGAGGAGTACGCCCCTGTACTGGCAAAGAAGAGGGGCTTGCCCTCCGACATTCTTTTGCTGGCAGTCGCCGCTCTGCCAGTAACCATTGTGGAGCGCGCGAAATACGTTAAGCATCTGGCATCCGCGCTGAGGAAGATTGGCCCTCGCGATCCCGATGACGCCGATTTGCTGGCGCTCGCCCTTCACCTCCGAATCCCCATCTGGTCGAACGACCGCGACTTCGAGAACCTCGACGTTGAAGCATTCACTACGGAGAAATTGTTACGCCGTCTTGGCCTCATCGCCTAGCCCACTCCCGCCTCTGCTAAACTTTTTCTTCGACTCTCCACCGAGGCCTGAATCACCCATGCGCACCCTCCTACTCTTTGCTATCGTCATACTCATGACCCCTGTTGTCACCAAAACCGCCACTGCCCAGACTCTGCCCGCGCCTCAGGCTGTCACCGATCCCAAGCAGATTGCCTCGAAACCGAATGCGCAGGTCGAGCCGCGCAGTCTGACCATTGAAAAGCTTTACATGACGCGCCAGGTGGGCCGTCCTACGTGGTCGCCGGACGGCAAGAGCATCGCTTTCATCTCCAATATGAGCGGCCGCAATAATCTGTGGCTCGTCCCCGCTGAAGGGGGATGGCCGGTGCAGCTCACAGTAAGCGACCAGCGCCAGTCGTCGCCCGCGTGGTCACCCGACGGGAAGTGGATCGCCTATCAATCTGATTACGACGGCGACGAACTGTGGGATATTTTCCTGGTCTCGCCGAAGACCGGTAAAGTCGTGAACCTCACCAGCACGCGCGAGATTGCGGAACTTAGTCCTACATGGTCGCCCGACGGCCGCTACCTGGCATACGAAGTGAAGCCCAAGACGTCGGCGGCATATGAAATCGATGTTTACGACACGGTGATGCGCGAAGTGAAACACATCACCACAGGCACAACTCAGGACAAACGCAACTCGAGCCCCATCTGGTCAAAGGATGGCAGGTACATTGTCTACACTCAGGAACAGTCCAAGGGCACGGATTCGAACATCTTCATTGCCGATGTGGCTACGGGAAAAAGTATGCTGCTGACGGCGCACGACGGGGAGCAACTTTATTTTGCCAACGATATTTCTTCCCGATCAATACCGGACACCTGGGAGATTCTGATCTCGTCAAATGCGGGGAACGGCTACGACAACGTCGGCCTTCTCGATGTCGGCATGAAGGGAACGACGCTGGTCCCGGAGAAAATCAAGTGGCTCACCAAAGACAAATGGGAAATCCGCGGCGGTGAGTTTTCACCCGATGGCAAGCACATCACTTTCACTGCCAACGTCGATGGCTATGAAGACATTTATCTGCACGATTTGGCGGCTGGCAAGTCAACAGCGCTCCCCATTCCTAAGGGCGTGAACGAGCCTGCAGGTGGGCATTCTGCCTTCACCAAAGACGGTTCCCGCCTGCTTTACTATCACAATGGTCCCACTGCGCCGGGCGATCTCTGGGTGTATACGCTCGCAACCCGCAAGTCGCATCAGGTCACTCATTCGCTGGTGGCCGGGGTGCGCTCGGAAGACATGGTCGAGCCTTGTCTCGTGCGCTATCCCAGCCGCGACGGGAAGTGGACTATCTCCGCGCTTCTCTATGTGCCCTTCAACATGGCGCGCAACGGGCAGAATGCCGCCATCGTTTATATTCACGGCGGTCCAACGTCGCAGACCATGAATTCGTTCAACCGCTTTATCCAGTATGCGGCCAATCAGGGCTACATGGTGCTCGCGCCCAACTACCGCGGCTCAACCGGCTACGGCAAGGAATTTCAGCAGGCAAATCTTTTCGACATGGGCGGCGGCGATTTACAAGACGTGCTGGCCGGCGTCGACTGGATTAAGCAGACCGGGCACCTCGATCCCAAAAAGATCGCTGTCATGGGAGGCAGCTACGGCGGCTATCTCAGCATGATGGCGGTTACAAAGGCTCCGGAGGTTTGGGCGGCGGGAGTGCCCATCGTGCCCTTCGTGAACTGGTTTACTGAAATCGAGAATGAAGATCCGGAGTTGCAGCAGTCTGATCTGGCGACCATGGGCGATGTGGTGAAAAATAAAGCGCTGTACGAAGACCGCTCGCCGATCAACTTCATCGACCAAATCAAAGCGCCGCTGCTGTTGCTCGCGGGGGGACACGATCCGCGCTGTCCGAAATCAGAAACCCAGCAGGTGGTGGACGCGATCAAAAAGCGCGGCGGAACAGTCGACTACAAGATTTACGAAAACGAAGGCCACGGATTCGCGCGCGTGGAAAACCAGATCGATGCTTACAAGCGGGTCGCAGATTTCCTGCTGGCGCACGTGGTGCCCGCCGATTGCAGTTGCTCGTTAACGGAGTAGCAGCCTACAGGCCCAAGTATCGGGCGATGGCCTCGACTAGCCCAGGAATGGTGAATTCTTTCGCGGCGATGTCCACCCGCAGATCGAACTCCCGCAAAGTCGAGGACGTTACCGGACCAATCGATGCGGTTAGAATTCCATCAAGTTCAAGGTCGCGCTGTCCGCGTGCTCGCAGCAATTCCACGAAGTTCTTGACCGTGGAGGAACTGGTGAACGTAACTACGTGAGGACGCCGCCTCGGGTTTCGCAACGCATTCTGCAAGCGCTCACGCGACGATTGCGGCACGACGGTTTCGTAGGCCTCCACCACGTCGACATGCGCGCCGGCCTTGCGCAGCTCGCGAGGAATCACGTCGCGGGCAACCTTGGCGCGGACCAGCAACACGCACTTCCCTCTCACCCGTCGCCGCAGACTGCGCACCACAGACTCGGCCACGTACTCTTTGGGAACGACATCCACTTTGATCCCATGCTGTTCGATAGCCCTCCTCGTTGCCGGTCCTATGGCGGCGATGCGCAGGCGCTTCAGATTGTCCTTCCTCAACCGTAGTTTGGCCAGCCGATCCCAAATAGCGTCGACTCCGTTCACGCTGGTGAGGATGAGCCAGTCATAATCCGTAAGGTTGCGGAGAGTGGCGTCGAGCGCTTTGAACGAACTCGGCCTGCGGATTTCGATGAAGGGGATTTCCAGTACCGTCGCGCCCAACTTGCGCAATTCCGCCGAGAGCGCGCCGGCCTGATGCCGCGCGCGGCCAACCAGCACGCGAATGCCCGACAGTGGCTTCTGATTCGAACGACTGCGAATGGCCTGCCTTTTCATTCTTCTTCTTCGTCGGGCGTGACTGTGCCGAGGCGCAGCTCTTTCATCATGCGAGCAACACCCGAAACCGCCGAGTCTTTCGACTTATCCAGAGACGCGATTACGCTGGCCTGATCCTCGCGGGGACGATTCTGGCTGAGTTTGAACTTGGCCTCGACCTTGGTCGCTGCGATCTCAAAACCTACGATCTGCCGCAGCATGTTCTCGCGATACTTTGGGCTCAGCTCGTCCCACTGCGAGCGGTATTCCGGTTCGAACGTATTCATCAGCTCACCCAGTATTGCGTGAACATCCTCCTCGGAAGAAAAAATGCGCGCGTTGCCGTAGACATGAACCGCGGCATAGTTCCAGGTCGGAACGCTCTCGCGCGCCACGTAATTGCCGGGCGAGATGTAAGAGTGGGGGCCATGGAAAATAGTCAAGCATTGGCCCTGTTGCTCGAGATGGCGCCAATGCGGGTTGGCCTTGGCGACGTGTCCACGAAGAATGGCCTCTTCTGTTTTTCCTTCCGCCGCGTGTACGGAGAGCGGCAGGTGAGTGGCAAAAGGCCCGGCGTCGGTCGTCGAGATCAGGATGGCAAACGGGTTGGCTCGCATGAAGGCCAGGGCCTCGGCATCGTGACGCGCGCGAAAATGTTCAGGAATGTACACAGGTTGATTCTCTTATGTTTCTGGCGGCACTTCTGTCCGCTTCTTTCGCACGTGCAATAGCTTCTCGACTTCGGCGATCACTACCCCGGCCTCATCCTTTACTTCGACCAAAAAGGCGGGCTCATACTTCGGCATCGTCCTTAGTTTCTCGCGAATGTCGTCGATCTGGCTATCGGACAGACGAAATTCCGCGCACACAGTACCGCGCCCGGGTTTCCGGTAGCGGATGGTGGCTGCTTTATCCCACACGATGTACTCGCTGCCCAGGTTCGCCATTACCATGAGCATATAGAAAGCGTCAGTCATGGCAAAGAGCGATCCGCCGAAGTGTGTGCCCACGTAATTGGCATTCCAGAAGCTCAGTCTCATCTCGACATCGACGGCCTTCATGTCGGGCGCGATGTGTGTGACGCGAATGCCTGCACCTAAGAAAGGCGGCCAGAGATTGATCCAGCGGCGGAGGGCCTGCGAGCTCTTGTTGCCACCGAGAAGTTGCAGGAGAACGCTGCCGCTCTTCATTCGGAATTATGGTTGCGGCGGGATGGCGAGGCCGCGGCCGTAGACGGCTTCGAGGATTTCGTCGCCGCCACGCCGGAGTAAGGTTTCGCCAACAGCGTTGCCGAGCTGTTCTGGGCGGCTGAGGTCACCGTCCCGGGATTCGCGCAGGAGTTTCGAGCCGTCGGGATCGGCAACGATCGCGTCGAGGTGCAGTTTTCCATTTCGCATTTCGGCGAATGCGCCGATCGGGACCTGGCAGCCTCCGCCGAGGCGATTAAGCAGCGCCCGCTCGCAGGTTGTGGCGGCCCCGGCCGCAGCATCGTTCAGGAATTCGAGATGCCGGCCGGTGGCCACGTCACCTTCGCGGATTTCGACGCCGAGCGCTCCCTGTCCGGCAGCGGGACACATAATTTCCACGGGGATGATTTGTTTGATCAGTTCCGTCTTGCCAAGGCGCTTCAGACCAGCCGATGCCAGAATGATGGCGTCGTACTCGCCCTGCTCCAGCTTGCGCAGGCGAGTGTCGACGTTGCCGCGCAGGGGATGAATATCGAGATCGGGGCGGATAGCCTTGAGCTGCGCCTGGCGCCGCAGGCTGGACGTGCCCACCCGCGCGCCGCGTGGCAGGTCTTCGATTCTCGAGAAATGCCGCGAGCAGAAAGCATCACGGGGGTCTTGCCGTTCGGTGATGGCGGCAATTTCGAATCCCGGCGGAAGCTCGGTCGGCAGGTCTTTCAATGAGTGCACGGCGAGATCAACGCGGCCGGCGGCAAGGGCTTCCTCGATCTCCTTTGTGAACATGCCTTTGGTGCCGACCATGGCCAGAGCGACGTCGGTGATTTTGTCGCCGGTGGTGTGGATGATTTCGATTTCGACTTCGTGTCCGTGTGCCTGCAGCAGCGCGGAGATGTGGTTGGCTTGCCAGAGGGCGAGTTGCGAGCCGCGGGAGCCGATGCGGAGTTTAGGCATCAGTGCCGGGACTCCGGGCTCTTGTCCGCTGATTCTCTATTGGCCTGCGAGGCTGGTCCTTTTTCTTTGTCGTGCAGATTGAACAACCTCCGCACGACATCGATCACCGTAGTTGCCTCCGCTTCGCGTGCGGCAGTTTTTAGCGTCGTGATCGGTGTGTGCATCACTTTGTTGATAATGCCGCGCGTGAGCGCTTCGACCGCCATTTCTTGTTCTGGCGTCAGCGGGCCCATGCGGCTGCGCACGCGATCGATTTCGGCCTGGCGGATGGTTTCCAAATGATCCTGCAAGCTCACAATCGTCGGCACGACATCGAGCGTGTGCAAGCGGGCCTCAAAACGCTCCACTTCGCTGGTGATGATGGCTTCGGCGAGTTCGGCTTCCTTGCGCCGGTCGGCGACGTGGCTGCTGACGGCCTGCTGCAGGTCATCGATGTCGTAGGCGAAGATGCCATCGAGCTTGGCCATGTCCGGCGAGACGTCGCGAGGCACTGCGATGTCGATGAAGAACATGGGCCGGTTCTTGCGGCGGGCGAGGAACTGCTCGCCGTGCTCACGGCGGAAAATGGCGTGGGGCGCGCCGGTTGACGTGATCACGATGTCCGCTCGATCGCAGGAGTTGTAAAGATCTTCGAATTTGATGGCCTGCCCGTTGAACCTTTGCGCCAGACCAATGGCGCGCTCGTAGGTGCGGTTGGCAACGAAGATCGAGGCGCAGCCATGCGCCATCAGGTGGCGGGCAGCGAGTTCGCTCATCTTTCCAGCGCCCACGATAAAGACATTCTTGCCCTGCAGCGTACCGAAAATCTTCTTCGCGAGTTCAACGGCTACCGATGCGATGGAAACCGAAGACGATCCTACGGCAGTCTCGGTCCGCACCCGTTTGGCGACCGCGAAGGCGCGAGTAAAAAGCTGGTCAAGCTGTCCGCGCACCGAGCCCACGGCGCGGGCTGTGGCGTAAGCTTCTTTCACCTGTCCGAGAATCTGGGCTTCCCCGACCACCATCGAGTCCAGGCTTGAAGCCACGCGGAAGACGTGGCGCACGGCATCTTTCTCGCGAAATTCGTACAGATGCGGATCTAGTTCTTCCGCCTTTAGATGAAAGTGATCGTGCAGAAAGCCGCGCAGATCGGCGGAGCCGTTGGTGGTGTGCGTGATCACCTCCACGCGGTTGCAGGTGGAGATGATCATGCCCTCTTCGATTCCGGGATGGGCGGTGAGATCGCGGCAGCAATCGGGCAGGCGCGACTCCGGGATCGCCAGGCGCTCACGCACTTCGAGCGGCGCGCTCTTATGATTCACGCCGATGAGTTGGTATCTCACGACGCGGCAAACCTGTGAATGGTTGAGAAATAGTTAGCTGCCCAGGCCACAACTGCAGCAACGAAGGCACAGGTTGCAAGCACGGCGGCGCGCCGGCCTCGCCATCCTGAACTCCAGCGGGTGACCACCATGACCATGTAGACGGCCCACATCAGAACCGACAACAGAATCTTGGGATCGGTAAAGTCGACGCGCCCGTAGGTGGACATAGCTACGATCGATCCTGTAATCAGACCGAGCGTCATGAAAGGAAAGCCCAGCAGCAGAGAGCGGTAACCGATCTGGTCGATTACTTCGAGAGCGGGCAAAAAGGAGATCAGGCTGCTGGGCTTCTTGGCCTTCAAGCGGCGCTCCTGCAGCAGATAAAGCAGGCTTGCGCCGAAGCTGAGCACCAGGGCGGCGTATCCCGTAAAGATCAGAATGATGTGCGCGATCAGCCACCCCTTGTGCTGGACGAAGGCGGTGAGCAGTACAGGTTGCTGATCCACCGCCGCAACGAAGGTCAGAAAGAACACGATCGGGAAGACGACCACGCCCGGCGAAGTGGTCTGATAGATGGCATAGATGATCATGAAAAACGTCATCGAAAAAAAGGCCAGCAGCGACTCTCCGTTATGCACCGAGGCCCAGACCACGTGGCCAGAGAGGAAGAGTTCGACCAGAGACACGAAGTGGAAGACCATGCCCAGGCTGGCGGCGTGCAGCGCGATGCGGCTGAAAAGATCGCTGGTGCGGCTGAGCGCGAAGAAAGCGTAGATCAGCCCGATGAAGTAGCACCCCAGCGCGAAGCGAAGCCAAAGCAATGACATAGGCAAGGTAAGTATCAGAGTCCTCTGTGTTTAAAGCAAGTCAGCCGTAGACAGTCAATGCCCACCGGTCAACCGAACGCTACTCGAACTCAGGAACCCCATCCCTTTCCACGCATTATATTCTGCACAGAAAATGGGCAGAGGCAAACACCGAACGTCACGGATGGTTGTGATCTGGATCACAAGTTGGGAGTCACTCGCGAGGCTTCAGCCTTCAGCGCGCGGTTTGCGGCGTCAAAACGGCACGGCGGCGCTTTTTGGCCTGTGCAACGGAGTACGCTACGAGCCCGGCGAACGCGCTGTAGGGTACCGGACCCAGGCCGGCTGCGGCCACGATTCGCACGGGAATGTAGGTTAACAGGAAGACCCAAATGAAGGTTTGGCGCTCGAGCGTGTAACCAATCACAGCGCCGGCCACCATGTAATCAGCAAGCATCATGACCTCCGCTGCTAGACCCGGCGGAAACCCGATGTTATGGGCGGCAGCAGCGGCAGCCGGAGCCAGTTTCAGCACACCGAGCACAGGCAACACGGCTGCCAGCATAGCCGCCGGCACGACGCGGAGCGTATAGACGCGGTGCGCGAACGGGTTCAGATGGTTGCGGATACCGCGCCAGTGCGCCTTGTCAGAGATCGCGTAGCTGTTTCCGTCAGGACGAAGCCGGAAAGTCCCCTGTGCAACTTGATAGTTGGAGTACCGCTCATGCTCACTCTGAACATCTTTGAACACAGTGGCCGCTTCAGCTGGAGGGGCCACTGGGCAGCCCATGGTCGCGGCCCGCGCCTCGTGTTTGCGTTTCATATCGGCGGGCTCCGTGATGTAAGGGCACTCCTGAACGATTTGATAGGGCGGCCGGTCCAGGATCGACTTGAGCTTCATGTTCCGGGTCGTGAGTATGGTGCCGTCGGTGAACCTGGTATGGAACGACAGGGTGCAGCTGTTGGTCGGCGACCGTTTGCCGGATACTTTGCGATCAATCTCGTGGATCATTACCACGCAGCGGGAGGTTTCCGCCGGGTTCACGTAATTCCGCATGAGATTGTGGCCGTAATTGCTTGCCCGGTAGGTACAGACTGGCCAGTAGTTCATGGCCGCAAGCTTTTTGTCGTAGGGCCTCAGGTACTCCGCCTGTTTTTCGGAGAGAGCAGAGGGAGCGATTTCCTCGATGTTGTAACGCATCGGGACGCTGCGCACATTCCGGCGCAATCGCGGCAGGCTGCCGAAGATGATTTTGCCCAGCGTGTAACCAAATACCGCCAGATCCGCATCGACCGGAAGTCGCATGGTTCGTGTCTCCCGCGGGGTATTTGGAAAGCTTAACAACGAAAGGCGGACACCGTAGAGTTACGGAAGTGCGAAGAGGTTGAGGCAAAAAGCACGCAGGCGCGCGTTAATCCGCTAATCCACACCTAAAGTCGCCAGAGCATCTTCCAGTACTGCCGCGTCAATCGCCAGACGGCGGCCCCTCGACTGCATATCCTCCAATTCATCGAAGGCCCGAAAGAGACGAAGTTTCGCGGCGGCATACTGTTCCGCCTCGGTGAGTGAACGACCATGAGTTGCCGCCCATGCGGTGACCGATTGTTCCGGCAGGAAAACGCTTACGGCATAGATGAGTTTGCGGTCGGAAGTAACGTCGAAGACAAATTCTGTCGCAGGAGCTTCGGGATCGCTGGCGAGCGCGGCCCGTTGACCCACGAAGTAGTACTGGTAGACGTATCCCTGAGCACCAGCGTAGGTCTTCATGCGGCGGACCGTCTTCTCCGGAGGCATGGGGACATTATGAAGGCTCCCTGGGGATTTGTCCCGGTTGTCGAAATCTCCTCGAAACTCGCCGCACGAAGGGACGAACTGGATTGTCGGAGGACCTAATTTTTTTCCCGGGAATCGCCGATGTCCTCCATAGAGATCAGACTGCAGATGAGTTTTCCCCACCAAATCATGCAGCAATGGAGCGGGCTGGCGTTGAGCGCTTTGGTCATCCTCGCGATCTACCAGCAGATTCTGGTCTTCCGGATTCGTCGCGCGTCGAGAAATCGCGAAGAACTGTTTCAAATCGTTACAGAAAATGCGGCCGACATGATCGCCCTGGTGGACGTGAAAGGCAGGCGGCTTTACAACAGTCCCGCGTACAAGAGGATTCTGGGATGGCGCGCACCACTGGGACGGGCACGAAGCTTGAGTATCGCATCCGCCACAAAGACGGCACCTGGCGGTTTCTGGAGTCGGTGGCCGGCACTATCCGGGATGCAAAAGGCGATGTGGCGAAGCTGGTTATCGTGAATCGCGACATCACCGAGCGCAAGCGGGGAGAGGAACTAGCCGAACACAATTCCCTTCATGATGTCTTGACCGGGCTGCCCAACCAGTATCTCTTCCTGGATCGACTGCAACGCCTGTTCGCCCGTGCGCAGCGGAATCCGGAGCGGCAATACACCGTATTGTTGGTTGCTCTGGATGGCCTCAAAGAGGTCAGCGATAGTATGGGTCCGGCGGCCGCCGACCGGGTGATCGTGGAGATGGGCCGGCGCATGGAGGCACGGTTGCGGACCGACGACACGATTTCGCGGCCGCAGAATAACTCTCTGGGAGACGCTGTTGGGTCGCGGGCGGGCGATGAATTCACCATCCTGCTTGAAGCCGTAACCGATCCCAGCGACGCCATGCGGGCCGCCCGGCGAATCCTTTCCGCTATATCGGAGCCGCTGCTGGTCGAAACCCAAGAGCTACGCACATCGGCAAGCGTGGGCATCGCCCTGAGTACGACCGAGCACGCGCGACCAGAGGATCCGTTGGGCGAGGCCGACGTAGCGATGCGCCGCGCCAAAGCGCTGGGAAGCTCGCGCTGCGAGGTTTTCGACGAGGCCATGCATACCCGCGCTGTCAACCGGTTGAAGCTGGAGGCCGAACTGCGAGAGGCAGCCGAGAGAGATCAGTTTCGCGTGTATTACCAGCCCGTTGTCCAACTGGAGACACGGCGCATCACTGGATTCGAAGTGCTACTCCGCTGGCAGCATCCCGAGCAAGGCTTGATTTCGCCATACGAGTTTATCAATCCAGCGGATGACACGGGCCTGCTCTCCTCTACAGGCCAATGGCTGATTCTGCGTGCTTGTCAACAAATGCGAGCGTGGAAAAATGAGAATCCCGCGGCGCAGGCGGTAGACATCAGCGTGAATGTTTCGGGCAAACAAGTTGCCAACGCCCGATTCGTTACTGACGTAAAGGCAGCGCTACACGAGACCGGGGTTGAGCCCTCACGCCTGCAATTGGAAATGACCGAGAGCGTGGCAGCTGCTGACCCTAAACTGACGGTCACGCTTCTCTCCTGTCTCAAGCACCTTGGCGTGGGAGTGATCCTGGATGATTTCGGGACGGGGATCTCCTCATTGAGCAGCTTGCGGCAGTTCCCAGTCGATGCGTTGAAGATCAACCGTTCTCTAGTAAGCGAAATGCTGGCCGACCGTGGTACCTCTGGCACGGTCGAACTGGTCATTCTATTGGCGCACAAGATGAAGTTGAAAGTGATTGCCGAAGGTATCGAAACGGTGCAGCAGTGGGAACGGTTGCTGGAGTTGGGCTGCGATCTCGGACAGGGATATTTATTTTCCCACCCAATCGAAGCAGACGCGGCGCGGGATCTTTTACGCCGGGGAGGTCCGGGGACTCAACCGAAGTAGTCGGGCGGGCAATGAGCTGAATTCCCGCGCAGGAATTGGCCCTGACTTCGCTCTATCGCGAATTCATTCTAACTTGCAAACGTGCTCAGGCAGCGTACAATTTGGCCGTTATTGAAGTCGAGAAACAAGACTCCGGTTTTGAGCTCCCAATTGGAGGGGGAAAAATGACAATCACTAAAATTCTATGCGGCTGCGTGCTGCTTGCTTCGGCGATTGCAACCGCTTCAGCCCAAACCAAGTACACGACCTCTGGAGCCTGCGGTAAGCCTGACGTCGAGCAAAGCGTGCCGGCAGGCGACCAGCCGGGCCATGCGTTCATGGTAGCGCAAGGAAAATGTGTTTCGATGGGCGAACTCGGCGGAGCGAAGAGCAAAGAGGGCGCCTTTTCCGAGCACCGCGACGTTATGGGAAGCCACATGAAGGCGTGGGGCGTCTACACCGAGACCTACGATAGTGGCGACAAAATTTTATACAACTATCAGATTTCTGCGACCATCAAGGATGGCGCAGTAGCGTCAGGTAAAGGCACGTTTCAGTCCATCAGCGGGACCGGCAAGCTGAAAGGCGTGAAGGCGAAGGGCACCTGCACTTACGCCCCGGGCTCCGATGGCGGGACCAAATACTCCTGCGCAGGCGATTACACGCTCGCCGAGGCTGCGACGAAGATGTAGTGCCAAAAATATGAGTCTCAAAAACGGCAGCCCGGATGGGCTGCCGTTTTTGTTCCGCCCTAGTATCGTCTTTGATGCCCCATGTGCTACGCCATGTCTATACTTGTTTGTTGACACCGATGTTGAGTCCCGTAACGCTGAGTCCCACGGACAAGCACGTTCGGCGCACGACCTGGGCGATTACCGGTGTGCAAGCCGGAGCGGTGCTGTTTATTACGGGTTTGACGCTTCTTTATCTCAATCCTTTCTGGCATTTCGATGAGGGCGGGTTCCTCGATTGGCGGTTGCAGTGGTGGAACATCGGGGCCGAGATACTGACCGGCTCGGGCCTGGTGATTGAAGCGCTGGCGCTGATCGGAAGCGTGGCTGTGATTGTCTCCCGGTGCTTCGGCCGGCGATCTTGGCCATACCTTGCCGCAGCCTTTCTAGTGTGCTGCACTGTGGTGTGGGTAATTCCTAGCGGATTCGTACGTGACCTGGATGCACACTTTGAGTGGGACTCGGCGGACGGCTTCAGCACATTCAAGTTGCAAAGCTGGGATGAAGCCGCGGAGGCCTGGCGTCCGGCGGGGAATCCGGTATTGCGATCGATGGTGGAAATACAGCTGCTGCCGTTGTTGCGGGGCTATTTCAAAGTCAACGATTGGCAAAAAATGAATGGCGATGTCGCCCTGAGGGTGACTAGGATTATTCCGGTCGCCTGGCCAGTCCGGCTGGGAAGCGGCGGCGAAACCCTTGAGGATCCCGACGAGACCGCTTTAATGCGGGCCGCATCTCGCGAAGATCTGAAAGCGGTTCAGCAGTTGCTGACCCCGGCAAAGCCCGCCGACCTGAACGCCTTGGACCAGGGCGGGCAAACCGCGCTGATTCTCGCTTGCCAGAATCCGAAGGCCAATCCCGAGGTGATCAAAGCGCTGCTCGGGGCAGGCGCTGATGTGAACCTGCGCAGCCGCAACGGCTATACCGCCTTAACTTGGGCTCATGCCCGCAATAACCGCGAGGTCAGCAGCCTGCTGCGCCGCGCCGGAGGTCGACCGTAGCACTCTCTAGCTCCCACGAGGAAACCCGATCACCGTAAAGTGCGGTCTTGATCTTTTGCTGTTGCCGCGCCAGCATGGAGTGGGAGACTGCACATGATCATCGAAATGCGCACCTACAAAACCAGGCCTGGCAAGCGTTCCGAATTTTTGGAGATATTTCGCACCAAGTCGATTCCGGCACACTCAGAAATCGGAATGAGAATATTGGGTCCGTTCCTCTCCGTCGAAGATGCTGACACCTTCTTTTTTATGCGAGGTTTTCCCGACCTGCCTTCGCGTGAACCGATGAAAGCTAAGTTTTATGAAGGCGAACTGTGGAAACGCGAGCTGGAGAACGTCCTGATGCCGATGTTAGAGAAGTATGAAGCCGTCGTTGTTGAGGATCCGGACGGCCTGGTTCGCTGGTAGTATGCAGCGTGCGCGCAGCCGGCATACCATGTCATTCATCGATTGCTTATCCGTCAATCTTGGCCTCGCGCAATTGCTTCACCGCAGTCTCCGAGCTGACCGGTGAGTAGTAAACCTCCTTGAAAGTGTAGGAGCGGGCTTTGGCGGCGATGACCGGCATGATCTCGATGTGCCAGTGGTAGTCTTCGTCGATGGTCTTCCAATAACCAAGGGTCTTGGAGGGATGCAGGCTGTTCGGCGAGGTGTGCAGCACCAGATGAAAGCCCTCCGTCACAGTGCGGATTCGTTGCAGGGTTCGGCGTAGAAGCGCCGCGAGATTGGTACGCAGCCCGGGTTTGGACAAGCCTGTCCGTTCGAAGGACGCTTCGTGGTTGCGCGGCAGAATCCAGGTTTCGTAGGGTACGCGGGGAGCGTAGGGGCCGAGCGCCACATAATCGCCGCGGGCTTCGATCACGCGCGCGGCCTGACGCTCTTCTTGCGTGAGTATGTCGCAAAAAACGCAACGCTCCTTGCCGGCGAAATACTCGCGGCCGGCCCGCAGTTCGTAAAGTACGCGACGCGGCACGAACATTGTGCCCGTGATCTGCGAAGTGGGATGGCTGAATTCCTGGCCGGCACCGGCGCCATAGTCTTTGAAAAGGCTGACGTACTTTATGCGGGGGTCACGTTTAAGATCCATGATGCGCTCGGCGGCCAGGCGCAGGAACTGCCCGATCTCATCGTCGCTGGCGTTCCACAGATGGCGGTCGTGTCTGGGATTCTCGACCAGCACTTCGTGAGCGCCGACCGAACTCATGCGGTCGTAGATGCCATCACCCCGGCGGCCGGGTTCGCCTTCGATGTGATACAGCGGTGTGGGATGAACCACCGAACGCGCCGACCATGCGCCGGCACTGGGGGTCGCAGCGATCACGTGCGTCGGATTCGCAGCATCCGGACAAAAACGGCAGGCGGCTTCCGGACGTGGCGTATTCTCTGCCGGATCGTCTCCCGTCATAACCCAGGAACGAGTGATGGGATCTTTACGGAGTTCCATCTATGTAGGAAAGCACTGCGGGAGAAGGTGCGTCAACTGCCACGCCACAAAGAACCGAAGGACAAGTGCAGGCAAAGGCTTTGTTATAATCCGCGCCAAGCCCTCTGCCTCGACCGGAAACAATGACCGAGCCGTCCACTCCGCTGATGCGGCAATATGCCGCGGTCAAGAAAGACCACCCCACCGCATTGCTGTTTTTTCGCCTGGGCGACTTTTACGAACTCTTTTTTGATGATGCCATCGTTGCCGCGAAAGAGTTGCAGATTACGCTCACCTCGCGGAACAAGGAAAAGGGGATCGCAGTGCCGATGTGTGGCGTGCCTCACCACGCGGCCGAAGGGTACATCGGAAAGCTCATCCGCAAAGGCTTTAAAGTAGCGATCTGCGAGCAAATGGAAGATGCAAGGCTCGCCAAAAAGCTGGTGCGGCGGGAAGTGACGCGCGTGGTCACGCCCGGAACGGCGGCGGATTCCCTGCTGGGCTCGGAGGAAAACAATTTCCTGGCCGCGCTGGCGCAGGTCGGAGAGCGGGTGGGTTTTTCGGCGTTGGATCTCTCCACTGGCGAGTTTCGCGCAACCGAGTTTTCGGGAGAGACCGCGATGCGCCGGGTGCAGGAGGAACTGGAACAACTGCGGCCCAAGGAATTGCTGTATGGTTCGGCGGCTCCGCTGTTCGATAGTAGACGCCAACAAGTCTCGCTCGATCGCGCGGACGAGACAAACGCGCCGGCACACTCCTTGCCGAAGCAATCGCCGCAGCCTCGCGCATCAGGAGCCGCGTGGGCGGAGACTCCGCTCGACGACTGGATCTTCGCTCCCGATCATTCGATTCCACTGCTGGAAAATCATTTTGGAGTTTTATCGCTGGAGGGTTTTGGCCTGGCCGGTCGTACAGCGGCGGCCTCTGCAGCCGGGGCGATCCTGTACTACGTGCGTTCGACGCAGCGTGGGACGCTCGATCACGTCGACCGCATCGGCTGGTACGAGCGGCAAAATTGTCTGGTGCTGGATGCAGTTACCGTCAGGAATCTGGAATTGATCGAACCGCTGTTCGCGGGAACGGATACGGGGGTTACGCTATTCCGTTCCATCGACTGCACGACCACGCCGATGGGAAGGCGCCTGCTGCGGGCGTGGCTGCTGCGGCCATCGATCGATCTCAAGGAGATCAATGCCCGCCTGGATGCGGTCGGGGCGGGAGTGCAGCAGACGATCGCGCGCGAGGAGTTGCGGCGAGCGCTCGATGGCGTCCTTGACCTGGAGCGGCTTTTGAGCCGGGTCACGCTGGAGACGGCGAACCCGCGGGATGTGCTGGCACTGGCGGCGTCTCTGGGGAAGATTCCGGCAATCAGGGCGGCGGTGGGCCGGCTGGATGCGGAGCGGCTGCAGACTCTGCGCGAATCGCTCGATGAGTTGGGCGACCTGCGGGAACGCATCGATAAGACCATCGTGGCAGAGCCGCCGCTGAGCTTTGCGGACGGTGGCGTAATTGCGCCGGGCGTGGATCGCGATCTCGACGAATTGCGCGAACTCTCGCGCAACAGCAAGCAGGTGCTGGCACAGATTGAACTTCGGGAGCGCGGGCGGACGGGGATTGGATCGCTCAAGGTGAAGTTCAATTCCATCTTCGGCTATTACATCGAAGTATCGAAGCCGAACCTGCACCTTGTACCGCAGGATTATGAACGCAAACAGACTCTGGTCAGCGCCGAGCGCTTTACCACTCCTGAGTTGAAAGAATACGAGATCAAGATTCTCGACGCGCAGGAGAAGATAGTAGAAATCGAGCGGCGGCTGTTCACGGAATTGCGGACTGCAATTGCGTCTGAGGCGAGGCGAATCCGGCAGACGGCGCTGGCGTTGGCCGAAGTTGATGTGCTGGCTTCGCTGGCTCACATCGCGGCGTTGCGAAATTATTGCCGGCCGCATTTCATAGCGCAAACCGAAGAAGCTTCGCCAGATCAGTCTTCGCTGGACAAGGCGGCTCTGCGGGGCTCAGGTGACCTTGAGATCGTCGAGGGCCGCCATCCGGTGATCGAGCAGCAGGAGATGGCGGGAGGCAGTGAGCGGTTCGTCCCCAACGATCTTTACCTGAATGCAACCACGCACACCATTCTTCTTCTGACTGGGCCGAACATGGGCGGCAAGTCTACCTACTTGCGGCAGACCGCGCTGATCGTGATCCTGGCGCAGATGGGGTCGTTCGTTCCGGCGCGCTCGGCGCGGCTCGGAGTAGTGGACCGCGTCTTCACCCGCATCGGCGCCAGCGACAATCTGGCGCGCGGGCGCTCGACTTTTATGGTTGAGATGACGGAGACGGCGGCGATCCTGCACACGGCGACGGCGCGGTCGCTTATCTTGTTAGACGAGGTAGGCCGCGGCACATCCACTTATGACGGCCTCGCGATTGCGTGGGCCGCCATCGAATATTTGCACGCGCGTGTTCGCGCCAAGACTCTCTTCGCCACTCACTATTTCGAACTGACTGAGTTGGCTGAGCAGCTTGCGGGAGTAAAGAACTATCACGTTTCGGTGAAGGAAACCGGAGGCGGTATTGTCTTTCTGCGCAAAGTCGAACCCGGAGCCGCGGATCGCAGCTACGGTATCGAAGTCGCAAAACTGGCTGGATTGCCCAACGAAGTGATCGGACGCGCGCGCGAAGTGCTGGCCCAGCATGAGTCGGCGGAGCGCGAACTCACCGAACATTTATCGCCAGGGACGATGCCACCTCCAACCCAGTTGACCATCTTCACGCCAATTTCGCAGCCCGTGCTGGAGAAGTTGCGCGAAGTGGATTTGAACCGGCTCACGCCGCTGGAGGCGCTGAATCTGCTGGCGGAGCTGAAGAAGGAAATCTAAACCGCGCACGGCACGGAATTTAAAGTTCAGGTTCGGATGACTGTTCCAAGAAGTACGCGCCATATGTCCGAAATCGGTCAGCTCCTGATCGTCGGCTTCGACGGAGCTGAGATGACGTCGCGCCTCAAGTCCCTGCTGAAGCGTCTGCAGCCTGCAGGAGTGATCTTATTCGCGCGGAATATTAAAAATGTCGGGCAGACCTGGCAACTGGTGCGCGACTGCCAGAAGTGCGTTTCGGCAGCGCTGTTTACATGCGTCGATCTCGAAGGCGGCCTTGTAGATCGCTTTCGAGATGTGCTGGGGCCGACGCCCCCGGCGGCTGAGGTGTTCGCCACCGGCGACCGCAAACTTTTTCGCAGGCATGGACAGATTATCGGACAGAACTGCCGCGCTCTGGGTTTCAACCTCAATTTCGCTCCCGCGCTCGACTTGGCGTTCGTAGCCTCGCGCCCCGTATTGGGTTCGCGAGTGGTGTCCGCGAATCCGCTCGAGACGGTTGCTTATGCACGCGAGTTTCTCGCCGGGCTGCGCAGCGCGGGCGTCCTGGGATGCGGCAAGCACTTCCCCGGCCTGGGCGAAGGTAAGCTCGACAGCCATCACCAGCTTCCGGTGATAAAGAAGGAGTTGAAAAAACTTTGGTCCGAAGATCTGCTCCCGTACCGGATGCTACGGGCTCAGCTGCCGATGGTGATGATTTCGCACGCGGCGTATCCGTCGGTCACGCGAGATCAAACTCCGGCATCGCTCTCCAACAAATGGATCACTGACATTCTGCGCAAGCGTATCGGCTACCGGAACCTGATCGTGTCGGACGATCTTGAGATGGGAGCGGTTTTGTCCGCGGCCCCGGTGGGCGGGGCTGCGGTGGAGTTCGTTCGTGCCGGCGGAGACATTTGCCTTATCTGCCATCATGCGGATCGCGTCGCCGAGGCTTACGGCGCTCTGGTAAAGACGGCCGAGCGCGACGCAAAGTTCGCGCGGCGGGTGCACGAATCCACGCAGCGAATTCTGGCATTCAAGAAAAGGTCGGCAAAACTGCTGCGTCGGACGAAAAAGCCCTCCCCGACCAGCGTTGAGAAGCTGTCCCGGACGCTTTGGGAATTCGGCGAGCAGGTACGGCTGGAAGCCCTGAATCGCGAAGAAAACGGTCGCGAGGAGTACGCGCTGCCTCGGACATGACAAAAAAAAACATGATCGTGGCCGGGGTGATGAGCGGGACCTCCGCTGATGGCATCAACGTGGCGTTGGTGCGGATGGTCTGGGATCGACCAAGTTTCGAGTTGTTGGGGCATACTGAATGCCCTTATCCAAAGAACGTGCGCGCCGCCGTGTTGGCTGCGATGAACGCTTCGCGCGCGAGCGTGGCCGATCTGTCCCGGCTAAATTTCTTGCTGGGAGAACTTTATTCCGAAGCAGTGCTGGCGACTGAGCGAAAGCTTCGATTGAAGGTCGATTTGGTAGCCTGCCACGGACAAACCCTCTATCACCAAGGCCAGGCGAGCCGCTTTCTCGGGCGCAAGGTTGCGGCCACATGGCAAACGGGCGAGGGTGCCATCATTGCAGCACGAGTCGGCACTCCGGTGGTGTCAGATTTTCGTCCGGCTGATATGGCCGCCGGAGGCCAGGGGGCTCCGCTGGTTCCTTTTCTCGACTACGTACTCTTCCGCGGTGCCCGGGTCGGGAGAATCGTGCAAAACATCGGCGGCATTGCGAACCTCACGGCGATCCCTGCGGGCGCAGACTCGACAGATGTAATCGCGTTCGATACCGGCCCCGGCAATATGGTGATTGACGCTGTGACCCAACAACTGTTCGGTCAGCAATTCGACCGCGGAGGTAGGATTGCTGCATCCGGGAAGGTTCTGGATAGGGTCATCCAGGAATTGTTACGGAACAACTTTTTTCGGAAGAAGCCTCCCAGGAGCGCGGGGCGCGAGGAGTTCGGGCGGGAGTTTGTCTCCGAAGTTATACGTCGCTGTGGACGCAGTCGAAAGCAGGATGCCGTAGCAACCGCCACGGCGCTCACAGCGCGGTCAATCGCAGATGCGGTCCGCCGTTTCGTACTGGGGATATCGACTGGCGAGAGACATAGCGTCTTTCAGGAAGTCATTCTCTCCGGCGGTGGCGCAAAGAACTCCACGCTCGTAGCGATGTTAACCAACGCACTCGCGGCGCTCGGTTTGCGGCTGCGCTTATCCGATGAGTTCGGGTTGCCGTCGGCCGCGAAAGAGGCTGTGGCGTTTGCCATTCTGGCGCACGAGACCTGGCATCGTCGACCATCCAACCTACCATCTGCGACGGGCGCCAAGCGCGCCGCGGTGCTCGGCAAAATCTCGTATCCTTAGCTTGTCGTAGCTTTTAAGCTGGTTAGCGAAGAGTGTCCGTACATGCCGATTTATATTGCGTTGCTTCGCGGAATTAACGTGGGCGGGAACAAGCGAATCAAGATGGATGAGCTTCGCAGATCGTTCGAAGCGCTCGGCTTCAATCAAGTTGCCACCTACATCCAGAGCGGAAACGTGGTTTTCAAGACGGGGAAGGTTTCCCCAGCCGCGTTGGCCGGGCGAATCGAAGAAAGAATCGAAAGCGACTTTGGCCATTCGGTCTCGGTGATTTTGCGGACCGCCGAAGAGATAAAGCTGACGATTAGCAACAACCCGTTCGTCAATGAACGAGGCGTCGATCAGGAAAAACTCCATGTCACGTTTTTGTCCGGCGTACCAATGCCTTCTAATCTCAAGAAACTTGAGACGCTGACGACAGCGCCTGATCGTTCCCACTGTCGCGGTAAAGAACTCTACCTTTATCTTCCCAACGGAGCTTCCGAAAGCAGCTTGATGAAGAGACCGCTTGACCGCGTGCTGTCGGTGATTACTACTACGCGCAACTGGAGAACCGTGAATCAACTCGACCAGATGTGCCTGGACCGCTAGTGATGGTGCGGATCTCCGTGGCTCTCGCAGCGGTTGCATTGGCGACGTCTCTGCTCTCCTGCTCCGGCAAGCCTGATCCCGAAACGTTGGTGATGCTGATCGAATCGAGTCCCACCAACCTGGATCCGCGGGTCGGAGTGGACGCGCAATCGGAGCGCATCGACAATTTGATCTTCGATGACCTGCTTACGCGCGGCGATAACCTGGATGTCGCGCCCGGACTGGCCGAGCGCTGGGAGATTCCCGATCCCCTTACTTACGTTTTTCATCTGCATCACGGCGTGAGGTTTCATGACGGGCAGCGGCTCACCTCGCGCGATGTGAAGTGGACCTTTGATTCCCTGCTTCAGGGCAAGGTGCGGAGCACCAAGTCCGCGGTCTACCGATTCGTCGACCATATCGACACGCCAGATGACCACACGGTGACGTTCCATATGAAAGAACCGTCCGCAACTTTGCTGTGGAACCTGTCGGATGGTGCAATCGGCATCGTCCCCTACGGCAGCGGAAATGAAATCTCGGAGCGCCCGATCGGCTCCGGGCCGTTTAAATTCGTCGGCGCCGAAACCGACAAAGAAGTCACAGTCGAACGCAACGCCGATTACTGGGGCGAGAGGGCGAAGCTGGCCCGCGTGCGCTTTGCGGTAGTCCCGGACGCGACCACACGAGCGCTCGAACTGCGCAAAGGCAGCGCCGACGCCACCATCAACGCGCTCACCCCGGACACCGTTCTTACCCTTGAGCGCGACCCCTCGCTCGCGGTCGAACGCGCTCCCGGAACCGTGCTCGCTTATCTGGGATTCAACCTGCGCGAACCTGTTCTGAAAGACGCGCGCGTTCGCCAGGCGGTCGCCTATGCCCTTGACCGGCAGCCGATGATCGATTATCTGTGGCGCGGGCAGGCCAAACCAGCGTTCAGTATCCTTCCGCCGCAAAGTTGGGCTTACAACGGAAACGTGCCACGCTACAATCACGATCCCGCCAAGGCGCGGGAGTTGCTCGACAGCGCGGGCTATCCCGCCACCAACGGCGTGCGCTTTCATATCGCGATGAAGACTTCGACCGATGAAAACACCCGCCTGATGGTGGCTGTGATGCAGCAGCAGTTGCGCGAGGTCGGCATCGCGCTCGATATACGTAGCTTCGAGTTCGCGACGTTTTTCGCTGACGTTACCCACGGCGCGTTCCAACTTTACGGATTGCGCTGGATCGGCGGGAACGAAGATCCCGACATCTTCGAATACGCTTTTCACTCGGCGAAATTTCCGCCCAATGGGGCCAACCGCGGCTACTACTCGAACTCGAAAGTTGATGCGCTGATCGACCAGGCTCGCCGCGAAGTCGACCCCGGCGCGCGCAAGCTCATTTATGCTGAGGTGCAACGCATCCTGGCGGAGGATCTTCCCTACATCAACCTGTGGTATCTCGACAATGTTCTGGTTCACAACAAACGGGTGCGCAATCTGCGGTTGAATGCGGCGGGGAATTACGATTTCCTGCGGACGGCGGAGCTGACCCGGTGATCCGCATGGCCATCGACGAATGGCTGCCCCAATATCAGGTCAGCGCCAGTTATTCGATTGTCGTGAATGCCTCACAGGAGAAAACATTCGCCGCTCTAACGCACGCAACATTCTCCGCGCTCCCAATGGTTCGGCGTTTGCTGCGACTTCGGCGTCTCGGCCAACGCGGATTGCAAGAGTCCGAGCCGCGGCAAGGCGCCCGCGGCCCCTTTCTCGAACTCGCCATTGTTCCGGCACGAGAGGTCGTCCTGGGCATTGCGGGCCGCTTCTGGAGGCCTGACAGCGGGATCATTCGCGACCTCACCCGAAACCAGTTCGCAGCGTTTCACCGCGAAGGCTTTGCCAAAGCGGTATGGAACTTCTCACTCGCACCCGCAGATGGAGGAACCCGACTGTGCACCGAAACACGGGTGCAAACGTTCGGTAGTTCAGCAACCATGAAGTTCCGAGCGTATTGGCTCGTGGTCGGTCCGTTCTCCGGTCACATCCGCAAGGCCATGCTGCGCGAGATCAAGCGAATCGCAGAGCAGCCTACGGTTTAAACCTGCGTGTTACCATCGAACTTTGCCTCCTCCGACATGCGGATTCTCTTCATCGGCGACATTTTTGGACGACCCGGGCGAACCATCGTCAAGGATCGTCTGCCGGGCATTGTCCGCGACCATGCCATCGATCTCATCATTGCAAACGGCGAGAATTCGGCGGCGGGTTTCGGCATCACTCCCGCGCTGGCCGAGGAACTTTTTGAGTTGAACATTGATGTGATCACCACCGGCAATCACGTCTGGGATAAGCGCGAGATCCTGGATTATTTTCAGATGGTCGAAGGCAATGGACACGGTCCGCAACGGCGGGTGCTGCGTCCCGCGAATTATCCTGGGGACATGCCGGGCTGGGGCGTCTACCAGGGTCATAAGGGAAAGGTTCCTTATGCTGTGATCAACCTGCAGGGCCGGGTTTTCATGGCTGCGAACGACGATCCTTTTCGCATCGCCGACCAGCTTTTAAAGAAGATTGAGGCCAAGATAATCTTGGTCGATTTCCATGCCGAGGCAACCTCGGAAAAGATTTCCTTGGGCTGGTATCTCGACGGCCGCGTGACTGCGGTGGTGGGCACTCACACGCATGTACCCACGGCGGATGAACGGGTTCTGCCCAACGGAACCGCCTACATCACCGATGTGGGAATGAGCGGGCCTTATGACGGCGTGATCGGGGTTAAGAAAGAACTGGTGGTAAACAAGTTTCTCAACGGCATGCCGGTGCGATTTGAGCCCGCCACGGGCGACGTCCGGCTGTGCGCTGTGGTGATCGACTGCGACGAGAAAACCGGCAAGGCCCGCGACATCGAGCGCCTGATGTTGAGTTGAACGTAACGTCTCGTATCTCTACCCTGCTGTGAAAGCTTTACATTCCTGCAAGAAACCGGCTTTGTGCCGTTCTCTCTGGGCGGTCCGCCCTAGTTCCAGCCCGGTGAAACCGGAGGTACCCGGCACTAATAGGGTATCTGCGGAACGCCATCTGCGAGGTAAAATCAGGCGCATGCGGTGGTCTATCCTGCTGGTCTGTCTTCTCTCGCTGTTGGCCGGCGTGCCCTCGTTCGCCGGCGACGACTCCGGGGTTGACGCCTCGATCGCATGCCGCAACGGAGTGCCGGGCGGCAGCAACTGCATCTCATCGAAGAAGGATCTCAAAGAAGCTCGCAACGCCTACACCCGCGGATTGAAATTTGAGGATCACAAGCTCTTTGAAAACGCCTTTGCCCAGTTCGACGAGGCTTCGCGGCTGGCGCCGCGCGATGTGCAGTTCCTGTCGGCGCGGGAGGTGGCAAAGTCACAGCTGGTATTTCAGCATACGGAACGTGGCAATGCGTTTCTGGCCAACGCCCAGCGTGAGTCGGCCGCGTTGGAGTTTCGCGCCGCGCTGAGACTCGATCCCAACAATCAGTACATGCAGAAGCTTCTCCAGGAGACGCTGCGCAACCCGGCCGCCGCGGCCAGCCTGCCGGAAGTACTGGCCGACTCCAGCGAAATCCATCTGCAGCCGAAGAACGAGCGGGCAACGTTTCACTATCGCGGTGATGTGCGCGGCATGTTTACCGAACTCGCTTCTGCCTACGGCGTGAGCACAAAGTTTGACGATTCGGTGCAGACCAAGCCGGTACGGTTTTTTGTCGACGACGTTGACTTCTTTACAGCTCTGAATTTGGCCTGCCGCGTCAGCAAGACGATGTGGGCGCCGCTGGACACTCATCAGTTGCTGGTCGCCGCAGATAATGCGGAAAATCACAAACAGTTTGATCGCATGTCGCTCGCGACTTTTTCGGTGCCCGGCGCCGCCTCGCCGCAAGAGGTCTCGGAACTGGTGGCTTCGCTGCGCGGCATCTGCGACTTCCAGAAAATAAGTTCAGGACAACTGGGAACGGTGGAGGTGCGCGCTCCCCAGACCATGCTGGCGGCTTGCACGACCTTAGTGCGGCATTTGGTTGGTGAGCGGCCCCAGGTAGCGTTAGACATTCAGGTCTATCAGATCAGCCACAATTTCACCCGCGAAATCGGGATGCACCTGCCGGATACTTTCACGATGTACAACATTCCGGTGGCAGCGCTGGCGGCGCTTGGCGGGCAGAGTATCTCCTCGCTGGTAAACCAGTTGATCTCCTCCGGCGGCATCAATCAGGCGGGGAGTTCGGCGCTATCCGGACTGCTGGCGCAGCTGCAGGGACAAGCGGGTTCCATCTTCAGCCAGCCGCTGGCTACCTTTGGCGGCGGTCTTACCTTCTCGGGTGTGAGTCTGGATCAACTCAAGGCCGCGCTTTCTCTTAACGAATCGTGGGCGCGCAGCCTGCAGCGGGTTACGTTGCGCGCGTCGCAAGGCAACGATGCCACCTTTCATCTGGGCGAGCGCTATCCCATCCTCAATGCTTCTTACGCTCCTATCTATAACTCGGCGGCAATTTCTAAGGTCTTGGGGAATCAGAGCTACGTCCCGCCATTTCCCTCGGTCAGTTACGAGGATCTGGGGCTGGAGGTGAAGGCGAAGCCGGTCGTGAATGGAAACGGAGAAGTGAGCATGGCAATCGAGCTGCAAGTGCGCTCGCTGACCGGGCAAAGTGCCAATGGTGTGCCGGTAATTGCCAATCAGGAGTACAAGGGCAGTATCCGTTTGCGCGACGGCGAGCCCGCAGTGGTGGCGGGTCAAGTCTCAACCAGTGATGAGCGCTCCATGGCCGGACTGCCGGGACTCTCGGGCATCCCTGGCTTCAACCAGGCTGTGCTCGACAACAATCGAATGAACCAGGATGACGAGTTGCTGATCATCATCACACCGCACATCGTCGCCAACCGCGAACGCACCGCGGACGAGATCTGGGTGACCCAGAACTAGCCTTCACTTGCCCTGCTTCGCGGCAAAATCTACTAATCCTTTGAGTGCGTCAGCAGGAACCTGGCTCACATTTCCGATGGAGCGGCCATTGATAAAGAGCGTGGGTGTGCCTGTTATATTCACTGACTTACCCAGAGCGATGGACTCGTCTACATGAGCTTTGGTTACGGGCGTGGTGGCGCAGGCGGCGATGTCCGCTCCTTTGACGCCTGCTCCATCGGCCAGCGCCGTCAGCTTTTCATCGGCGTTTTCGGCGGTAATGTCGCCCTGTGTCTCGTAGGTTTTGGCAATGAACTTCCAAAAGGCATCGTTCGAGGCGTGGCCTACACAGTCGGCGTACGCCGCTCCTTTTTCCGCCCAGTTGTGCATTGCCAGGGGAAAATTCTGGAAGACGAAGCGAGCATTGGGCTCAGCGGCGATGAGAGACTCGATGGCAGGTTGCGCCGCTTTGCAGGCCGGACACTGCAGATCGCCGAACTCGACGATCGTGACCGGGGCGTTTTTCGGGCCGCGCGCGGGGCCGCTGATTCCCTTCTCCAGTATTTTCCTTACCGGATCGAATGGCTTCGCGCCGAACGGAATAATTTCGCCTACCACCGCATGTTCTCCATCCGCAGTGACGAAGAACCGGCTGAGCTGCTGGCCCTGCGGGCTGGCAAGAATTACCTCGATCTGCGCCAAACCAGGCACCGGCGCTGGTTTGATGCTGGAAATTTTCCAGCTCACCCCCGGCTCATAACCAAAAGTTTGTTGCATGAATGAATCCACTATGGCTTCGGATGGAAGGTTGACAGGTGGCGCCGCAGCCGTGTTGTCCGCGGACTTCGGGGTGGGCGAAGCTTGAGCTGCCCCAATCCCAAGAGTACACGTCAGGAAAAGAATCAGAATCAGGCGGGGTGTCAGATTAAGAGCGCTGCGCATGGTTTCCTTTCGATACAAAATCATAGATTGTTGGCGGGCACGCCAACCGGATGAACTCTCTTTTCACACTTCGCTCTTCGCCGCGATGGGGAAGCGGCGGCCATAGCCGAAAGCCTTGGGAGAAATCTTAATGCCGGGGGCCGCTTGCTGGCGCTTGTACTCGGCGCGGTCCACCATGCGCATGACTCGCCGGACCACCTCGATATCGAAACCGCGGTCGGCCGCAATGCGCTCGGCGGAGCGGGCGTCTTCCACATAATCCTCGAGCACCGCGTCCAGAATTTCGTAAGGCGGCAGCGAGTCGCTGTCTTTCTGGTTTGGCCGCAGCTCGGCGGAAGGTGGCTTTTCGAGCGAGGCCAGGGGAATGACCGGGCGTCGCGAATTTATGTAGTGACTCAGCCGGTAGACCAACGTTTTCGGCACATCCGAGATTACCGCGAGGCCTCCGACCATATCGCCATAAAGTGTACAGTAGCCCACGCCCAGCTCGCTCTTGTTGCCGGTGGAGAGCACGATGGCGCCGAGCTTATTGGAAAGCGCCATCAGCAGAGTACCCCGGGCGCGTGACTGGATATTTTCCTCGGTCACGTCTTCCTTCAGGCCGGCAAAAACGTCCCGCAGAGTTTGGCGATAAGCGTCCACAACCTGGTTGATCGAGAGCAGATCGAAGCGAATGCCGAGATTCCGGGCGAGGGTGCGGGCATCTTCGACGGAACCAGGAGACGAGTACGGGCCCGGCATGCCCACCCCGATCACATTCTCCGGCCCCACTGCGTCGGCTGCGATCACAGCGGTGAGGGCGGAATCAATGCCGCCGCTGAGTCCGATGATGGCCTTTTGAAATCCGCACTTGTGCATGTAGTCGCGGGTGCCGAGTACGACGGCGGCGTACACGCTCGCTTCCTCCCCTTCGATCTGTTCATGAAGCTCGCCCGTGAGGGTCTTGGAATCGAAATAGATGAGGTCTTCCTCGAAGGACTGGCCCTGAGCGATGACGTCGCCTTCCGCGTTGAGAACGAGGCTGGAGCCGTCAAAGAGCAGGCTGTCATTGCCTCCGACTTGGTTCACCATCGCCACCGGTACTTTATGCTGGCGGGCAATGGATGCCAGCATGTCGCGCCGCAGCTCGCGCTTGCCGATCCAGAAAGGAGACGCTGAGATGTTGAGCACAAAGTTACCGCCGTCGCGGATGAGGGCATCGACGGGGTCGAAGGTGTAGAGGCGCTTGTTCCAGAACTGTTTATCGTTCCAGGCGTCTTCACAAATGGTGAGAGCCATGCGATTCCCGCAGAAGGGGAACAACTCCTGCCTCTTAGCCGGCGCGAAGTTGCGCATTTCATCGAAAACGTCGTAGGTGGGCAAGAGCATCTTCGATTGCAGGAAGGCAACTTTGCCATCCTGCAACAGCGCGGCGGAATTCATAGCGGACTTGCCGGTATCGGAATGAGCAGGGGTGACCAAACCGCAGATGACGGCGATACCCCGAACCTCGGAGGCGATATGTTCAGCCGTTTCACGATTGCGCGCGATGAAAGACGGACGCTCGACGAGATCGCGGGGCGGGTAGCCGCAGACCGAAAGCTCAGGAAACAGGATCAGTCCAGCACCGGCGGATTGCGCCCGCCGAGCGAACTCAATGATCTTCGCGGCGTTACCGGAGAAATCTCCGACCGTAGGGTTGATCTGGCCAAGCGCAATCTTCACATATTTAGTGTAAAGCGGGCGGGAGCGGAGGCCAAGTTCGGCTCCCGTCTTCCGTCTTCCGCCTTCCGGACTCCGGGCTCCCTGGCGCCAGGTTTGCGATCGAATCGTTACGCCTTGCCACCGGCGCCTGCCACGCTGACCTCCGGAGTCGGCGGTAGGGTGCTGGCTGTTTTGGATACCATGGCCTTGGCACACAGCTCGGCGGCTTCCGCCATGCTTTCTACTTCCTGTTGTTTCATGGTCTGCCACGTGTTAAAGGTGGCCTTCTCGCGGGCCACGCCCTCCAGGTTGCGGCTGATGCGCGCCATATAGTGGGCCTTGATGCTCTCCAGTTCCGCCTGGATCTGGACGACTTCCTCGGCCTTCCGCGCCCACTCGGCTTCCACCTGCTCGCTCTGCCCAGCCTCATAGGAATCAAGGGCCTCCTTACGCGCCTTAGCGTCCTGCTGAACCTGGGCAAGTGGAACTCCCGCAGACTCGAGAGCCATCAGCACTGCCGCCTGCCGCATCTCTGGCGATAAGCTGCGGATGTGCTCACTGTGAAGCATCTCGACGACCTTGTTGACGCTGTATCCCTTGGGGGGACTGATGATCCCGGCCGCACGATAAATATCTTCCACCGCCAGCAACTCGACCTGAAAGGTTGGCACCGATCGTGCCGCCTGCGGCTGAGCCCTTTCCCTGGGTTGCGTTATCTGGGGCATAGAGTGCTCCTTCTCGTCCTTGGCGTTGCTGTACTCGTCCCTGCTCGGACTCGTGTGTTCCCGCCCACTTTGGCGGGGTCCCAGTCCGAACCATTTGCGTCCCATACGTGTCCTTCCTTCCCGGGCAGCGTCCAATCTTGCTCGGGGCTGCTTCGCTTGGAGTTCAATTGCTCGGGCCTCGTCGTTCCCAGAGTTCGTGTCCCGAGACTCGGTGTGGTGAAGTTCGTTGTCCCGATAGGGCGATGAGTTCCTTAGCCCAGAAGCACGGAATCGATCCCGCGTGCCGGCTCCGCGACCATAGTCGCGCGGCCGGCGCATTTCGGCGGTATTGACCGCGAAACGAACTGGAGAAGGAACTTCCGACCCGCGTGCCGGCGTCGTCGCCGGAGGCGGCACTTTTGCGGTCGCAACCTGAGCCGCGCTGAGAGTCATCCCTCCCTGCGGCCGGACCACGGCCGGAACAACCTGCTGGGAGCCCTGTTTCGGAGCTACAGCGCTCTTGGCCGCGCCGCGCTGCAGGCCCACGACATATTCCTTGCCCTCGTTGCGGCAGTATTTTACGCTGCCCCAGAACTGCTCCCAGGGGCCCTGAATACTTATCGTTGCGCCCAATTCGATCGGTATTTTTACCCGTATACATGCGCCCCCGATGGACCGGTCCTCCATGCGCGCGGCAACGATCTGCAGAGTTCCAGTTTGGTCTTTCCACGACGCTTCCACGCGGATCATCACCGGCGTCCGTTGCTCGTGCATAACTCCGCTCTTCCACAATCTATCGGCAGTAACTCGAATTGAGATTACTGCCAGCACCGGAAGAGTCAGGGCGCAGTGCTTTCCCGTCGGGATCAGATGCCGGGTTCGGAATCACGCTTCGGATGCTACAAGAGGCCAATCCAATAGGCCGCCCGCCAGCCGAGAGAACGCTTGTTTTGTTTTTGGGGCAGATGCCGCTACTCTTCGCCTGCGGCTGGAAACATCGAGTGTTTGGGCGCCGGCACGGGTGTGTCGCCCTTCTGATCGCGCCAGAGAACTCTATTCAGGTTCGCGGCTCCGGCTGCATCGGGGCGGGAGAAATCCATCTTCGCCGAATCGTTAGCACCGCGAGCGTCCCGCTTGTTGATCTCATAGATAAGGCCATTCTTAAGGTTGCGATAATCCGCCTGATACGCAAGCTGATCGCCGCTACCAGAAAACAGCGCCCCCATCACCGGGGCATAGGCATCGTTCTGGTTCATGGGTGGCAGGCCGAGCAGCATCTCCGTGGTGTGAATCATGTTGACGGTCGTATAAAAGCGGTGCTCGATGTAAGCCGCGGCCGAGCTTCCCGGGGAATACTTGCTCACCACGAAGGCGATGGAGCGGTGAGCGTCCACGTGGTCGCCGCCATCTTGCGCATCGTCTTCGAGGACGAAGATGGCGGTGTCATCCCAGTAGGGGCTGTGCGATACGGCGTCGACCACGCGGCCGAGGGCCAGATCATTATCAGCCACAGAGGCCGCCGGGCGCGGGCGGTCGGGACGCGTGCCGCCGGTGTGATCATCGGGAAGGTAGAGCAGGACGAACGCCGGCAACTGAAACTCGAGGCTTTCATTAGCCTCGCGGGCGCGCGTGTAAGCCGTGAATTCATTGAGGAACTCGTCGGCACGGAGTTGGTCAGGATAGTCCGTATTGAAATCCGGGTACAGCGGGTCGAAGTGATTCCGCAACACCGCCTTCGTGGGTTTCACGCCTTTGAACAGGGGCACGGCCCAGGGGTAGGGGCTGGGCGCGGCGCGCGGGTCGCCAACATTTGGGGGAAGCGGATCACCCCGGTGGAGTTCGGTGCGCGGGCAAGGGGTCTCCTGCGCGGATGGAGTTCCCTGCTTGGGCGTGGATGCCTTGCGGCTTTTGTTGCACCACCCGGCATTCACGAATTCGCCGTAGTCGCGATAGCTGAGGCCGCGGCGAGCGACGTTGTCCCAGAGAAAGCCGGTGGCAGGATCGTCGATATCGGACTGGTTGCGGTCGAGCGGATATTCATCGCCGACTGTGCCCTGGAAGTCGTAGGTGCGTTCCTTGCCCCGGTAGGCAATCTGCCAGGTTTTTTCGTTGTAATCGCTGGTGATGGCGGCGGTGGACCAGAGATGGCCGTCGCCGGAAACTTCTCCGCTGTCGTAAAAATTGTCGAGCACGCCGAATTGCAACGCCAGCTTGTGCTCGTTGGGCGTGATGTCGGCGCCGTAGAGGGTGAGGGAGGGATCGCCGTCCCCCACTTTGAGGTCGCCCAGCACCTGATCGTAGGTGCGATTTTCCTTGATCACATAAATGACGTGGTGAATGGGATTCTTCCCGGAAGAGAATTGGATCGTTCCCGGATCGCTATGCAGTAAATTGTCGTGCTCGACCGTGCCACTGAGTTCTTCGAGCTTGCCGAGCGTGGAAGGAATATTCAGCCGCGCGACGGAACCACGGAGCAGCGTGGGAATGTAGGGATGGTCATGATGGCGGGTCTCATATGTAGTCTTGCCCATGCCCTTATTGGGACCGGTGCCTTGACCCTTTGCGGTGGCAACAAGAAGATCGTCGCTTTGCACCGCGAGCGCGCTGGGGTACCAGTCGGTGGGGATGAAGCCGAGGGCGGGCATAGCGGCGGAGTCGCTGGCTGAATCGCTTGCGCTGATGTTTGAAGTGTCGAAGACCGCAACTGCGTTTGCGGAGGAGTCCGCAACGAATAATCTCTTCCCGTCGATCGACTGCGCCAAACCGGTGGGAAACGTTCCGGCAAATCTTTGATGGCGAACCGTTGTGTTCAACATCGCCGTAATATTGGCGTTTGCGGTCGAAACCGCGGCGACCGCGTCTGCATTCGACAAAGCCACATAGAGCACTCTTTCGTCGGGACTCAGCAACATTGCCGTAGGGTGTGAGCTGGGTGCAATCGGATCTTCAGGTTCTTTTAACTTGATCCAGCGCGTGATCTTGCCGGTGGTGAGATCGAGTTCGGCGACACGCGAAGCATTCCACAGGCTGCACCAGGCGCGCCGTCCGCCGTGTGTGGCGACGCAGGTGTAGGGGAATGACGACGGGACTAAGTCGCTGGTGCTCAGGTCGAACCTCTGCAGCACCTTGGCAGTTGTCACATCGAGGAGCACTGCGTTATCGGAGAGATTGTTGGCCACGAGGAGGCGGTCGTGATTGCGTTCCTGACCTGCTGGAATCAGGGCCAATCCCGCGGGATAAGGAATCGCAGTTCCCGGCGGCGTCTTGCGCAGGCCGCTTGCGACTTTTTTCTCCGTGGCAAGGGTTTGCGGCTCGATAGCAATGAATCGCTCGGGAGCGACTTTGCCGTCGGCAAAACTGTATACCGCGATCCCGTTCCCAGTGTCTGGCGGCTTTTCCCCCGTGGGATCGGTGACCGAGCCAACCGATGCGTACAGGTGCTTACCATCTGTGCCAAAGACGAGTCCAAGAAAATAGCTTTGATGTGATTCGTCGCCGAAGCGCTTGTCGGGATAGTCGGAGAGCTGATTGGTCTTGAGATCGAGGACGGCAATCGACTGCATGGCCATGGTCTCTTGCGTCCCATAGCCGTTGTTCAGCAATGCGGCGTAGCGGCCATCCGGGCTAAGTGCGATGGTGGCGGGAAAGCTGTTGGTGCTGTCAATGCGGCCAGGAGACGGGGTGGTCAGAATCTTGCTGGTCGGCAACGGGATGGACGAGTTTTCCGAGCGGCGATCCTGCGCCGGAACCGCCTTCTGAAGCGCTAGCAGGGCGATGGCGAAAGCGAACCAGGAGAATCGAGTCACAGGGCCTCCGGAGGTTTGACTAGACTCCCGATGCGCGGGTGGGCAACTCCTGAGTAGGCGCATGCTCGGACTGCTCCTCCGCATTCACATTGTGGCGGACATCGGCGCCCTGCACCCAGAAGATGACGTCTTCCGCGATGTTGGTTGCGTGGTCGGCGACTCGTTCGAGATTGCGGGCCACGAGCAGCGCATCGAGAGCCTGGCGGACAACATCGGGGCGCTGGTTCATAGTCTTCACCAACTGGATGAAAGCATCATCCTTCATGCGATCGACCACGTTGTCCATTTCGAGCACGGCCTGCCCAAGCTCAGCCTTGCCTTCGATGAACGCTTCGAGGGCGCGGCGAACCATGGCGCTGACCGCCGCCCCCATACGCGCGATGTCGACCGGCAGGTCAGCGGCGGGAAGCTCCACCATGTCCATCACGCGCTCGGCGATGTTGACGGCTTGATCGCCAACGCGTTCAAGATCGGAATTAATTTTGGTGACGGCGAGAATGAAGCGCAGATCGACCGCCATGGGCTGTTGCATGGCGAGCAGGTCGAAGGCAGCCTCATCAATCTCGCGCTCCGCGGTGTTAATCAGGCTCTCGCCTTCGAGAACCATCTGACAGCGGGCGAGATCACGATCGATGTAGGCCTGCCGGGCGCGGTCGACCGCCTGCTCCGCCAGTCCACCCATGCGGAGCAACTTCTGGCGAAGATCGTCCAGGCCCTGCTGAAAACGCGTGCGCATGATCCTACACCTTCCCTATTCGATTCTTGCCCTAACCAAGTCTACCTAACCGAATCTGCCTGTAATGTAGTCTTCCGTCTTTTTGTCGGACGGTTTGGTGAAGATTTTTTCCGTCTTGTCGAATTCAATCATTTTGCCCAGCAGGAAGAATCCCGTAAACTCGGCGACCCTCGCCGCCTGCTGCATATTATGGGTGACTATAACGATGGTATACCGCTCTTTGAGCTGAAAGATCAACTCCTCTATTTTACCGGTGGAGATGGGATCAAGCGCCGAGCAAGGCTCGTCCATGAGCAGGACCTCGGGCTCGACGGCCAGCGCGCGTGCAATGCAAAGCCGCTGCTGTTGGCCGCCCGAGAGACTGGCGCCGGATTTTTTGTGAATATGATCCTTAACTTCGTTCCACAACGCGGAGACTTCGAGAGATCGCTCGACGATCTCATCCAGTTTGCGGCGATCGCGAAAACCGTTGAGCTTCAGTCCAGAGGCAACGTTGTCGTAGATCGACATTGTCGGGAACGGATTAGCTTTTTGGAACACCATGCCGACCCGGCGGCGAAGCTGGGTGGCAGAAGTGCCGTTGTAAGCATCGACGTCGCCGATGTGAACCCTGCCGGTCACGCGTGCCTCTGGGATCGTTTCATGCATGCGGTTCAAGCAGCGGATGAATGTAGACTTGCCGCAACCTGAGGGCCCAATCAGCGCCGTGGCGTGGTTGGCGGCCATAGTCAATCGAACGTCGTATAACGCCTGGTTCTTGCCGTACCAGGCATTCAGGTTTTCGACCTGGATTCCAACACCCATAAACTAGGCGGCTCCAAAGGTGCCATGGCGAACTACGAAGCGGACGGCCGCGACGGCACTAACGATCAGGACGATGAGAACGAGGGCCCCCGCCCAGGCTTGCCGATGCCACTCATCGTAGGGCGAAATGGCATAGCTGAAAATCTGCAAGGGTAGCGCCGCCGTGGGCTGGTTGGCTCTCAGATTCCAGTACTGATTTCCAAAGGCAGTAAAGAGCAGTGGGGCGGTTTCGCCCGCAACCCGGGCGAAAGCCAGCATGATTCCAGTGATTACGCCGGAGGTAGCGGTGCGCAGAGTGATGGAGAGCGTGGTCCGCCAGCGCGGAATGCCGAGCCCGTAAGCAGCCTCGCGCAAGGCCTGGGGCACGAGCAGAAGCATATCTTCGGTGGTGCGCGTGATGGTAGGGATCATCATGATAGCCAGGGCCACGCCACCAGCCAATGCTGAGAAATGCTTCTGGTAAAGAACCACGATGGAGTAGGCCACGATGCCGATGACAATCGATGGCACGCCGTTGAGCACGTCGGCGGTAAAGCGGATGCCGTCGCCGAAGCGGTTGCGCCCGAACTCCGCGACGTAGATGCCCGCACCCACTCCTACGGGCACACCCAGAATGCTAGCCAACCCGAGGATGAAGGCCGATCCCACGATGGCATTGGCCATGCCGCCTCCTGCTTCGCCCACGGGCCTGGGAGTCTGGGTGAGAAAGGCCCAGTTGATGGAGCCGATTCCGCGATACACCAAATAGCCGAAGATTGCGATAAGCGGCGCCAGCACCAGGATCACCGTAAGCACCGACAGGCCTGTCATGAAATGGTCGGTGATGCGGCGGCGCAGCGCAATGGGTGGCACGGTGGTCCGTCCCGAAGTATTCTTTGTCTCAGGCATTCGCCCTCGAAGGCTGGCCGCCGGTGACTGTCCAGACCAGCAGCCGGGCCAGCGCATTCACCACAATCGTGACCAGGAATAAAGCCAGACCAATTTCCACCAGCGCCGAGAGGTAGACATTGCCGGTCGCCTCGCTGAACTCGTTCGCCAGAACGCTCGCCATGGTGTGTCCCGGCGCGAACAATGACTTGGCAATCTGCGGGGTGTTTCCGATCACCATGGTGACGGCCATGGTTTCGCCGAGCGCGCGGCCCAGGCCAAGGATGATGCCCCCCATGATGCCGGCGCGCGCGTTGCGCAGCACGCCGACGCGAATCATTTCCCAGCGTGTAGCACCCAACGCCAGAGCCGCCTCCCGCTGATGCTGAGGCACGACCATCAAGACCTCACGCGTGATCGAGGAAATAATCGGGATGATCATGACCGCCAGGATGATTCCCGCAGCGAGCATGCTGATGCCGTAGGGCGGACCGTCAAAGAATCCTGTCCAACCCAACGTACGACCCAGGAAAGGCTGAATATAGCCGCTCAACAAAGGCACTAGAACGAAGATCGCCCACAGTCCGTAGACTACGCTGGGAATCGCAGCCAGCAGTTCCACAAAAAACGAGAGCGGCCCGCGCAACGCTCTGGGACACATTTCGGTGGTGAAGACCGCGACACCGACAGACAAGGGCACGGCAATCAGCAAAGCAAGAAAGGAAGAAACCAGGGTTCCGTAAATAAAAGGCAGCGCTCCGAACTGTTCGCTCACCGGGTCCCAGTCGCGGCCACCGAAGAATTTAAATCCGAAAGCGTGCCAGGAGAGCGAGGAGCGCAGCATCAACTCGTAGACAATGAGTGCCAGCGTACCCAGCACAGCCAGGCCGCACAACAGCATTAGGAATTTGAAGATTTTATCGCCAGTTTCGCCGCTGCTTGCCCGGAGATATGGCGCAACTGCTCCAGCTGCCGGTGGAACGCCAGTAAGCTTCGTTGTTTCAGCGGGTTGCGGACCAGGCATATCAGGCCGATTTAAGGCAGAATTGGCCATGCGTGCATGACCGTAACAGAATCCTGTTAACAGGGTGTTAAAATGCAGCCTTTCCCAAGTTGCCTTTTCGCAGGAAAGCTTGTATTTTCGTCTACCGATTCGATTCTGTCTATGCCGATTGATAACAAGCGCAGCGCGGTGGTTTTTGAGAAGCTTGAACAGGACTTGATCAAGCTCTCCTCGAAGCCGCGGCCAGAACAGGTGCACCGCTTTCGCACCGACACGCGACGCGTGCAGACCTTGCTGGGAGAACTTTCTCCAAAGCTGGATCGCAATCAGAAAAAACTCTTGAAGCTGCTCACTCGAGTTCGCAGACGCGCGGGCAAGGTTCGCGATCTTGATGTGCAACTGACCGCCCTGCGCGCCTTGAAGATCGCGCGCGAGCCGCGGCGCAAAACCCAACTGGTGAACCATCTCATCGAGCTGCGCAGCCAGCAGGAAAAGAAACTGCGGAAAGCCGTCGAGGAAGACACGGTTCGCGAGATTCGTAAGCGGCTGAAACGCGCCGGCAAGAACTTCAACCCTGAAACCAGCCGGGATCCTCTGGCTGCCGCCCGCGCGATGATGGCACGGATCGATCGCAGCGACGCCCCTCCCACCGAGGCAGTGTTGCATCAATACCGCATCCTGAGCAAGCGAGCGCGCTATGCCGCTGAGTTTGCCCTTAAGTCTCCCGACGCCAACGGGTTCATCGCTAGCTTGAAGCGCGTCCAAGATGCAGTGGGCGACTGGCACGATTGGCTGACCTTGACCAGTACCGCATCCGAGCACCTCGGCGATGTGCGCGAGTCATCCCTGGTGGCAGAATTGCACAACGTGACAGGAGCGAAATTCCGCCATGCCGTCGCTGTTCTATCACAGTTCCGTCGCGTCCAACGTCCGGTAAAACCCGCTGCGGCGGCCGAAACCCCTCGTCGTGCCACCGCTGCCAAGGACCGCCCGATAACCTCGGCGGCTTGAAATCTCAACGCTTTATCACGGCATCGATAACACGATGCACTGGTGACCGCACGGGCGGTCACATGTAAACTGTGGGCCTCGCCCCATGCCAACCTTTGCCGCAGTTGATATCGGTTCCAATTCCGTTCGACTGAAGATCGCGCGCCTCACGCGGGGCCGTCTGCGCCCAGTGCTCGAAGACCGCGAGGTCACGCGCCTGGGTGAAAGCGTGTTTCGTTCCGGCTTTCTCACGCCGGAATCGATGGCGGAGACGGTAAAGGTTCTGCGCCGCTTTCACCGTGCAACGCAACAGGTGGTTACGGACACTGTGCGAGTGGTTGCCACCAGCGCTCTGCGCGATGCCCGCAATTCGCAAGCCTTTCTCGAGTGGGTTCGTTCAGCCACAGGATGGACTGTAGAAATTGTCTCCGGGTTGGAAGAGGCGCGTCTGATTCACCTGGGACTTGTTTCCAATCTCAGGGTCGACGCATCCCCTGCGCTCATGGTGGACCTGGGAGGGGGAAGCTGCGAGTTAACCGTTTCCTGGCGCGGCCATATTCGCGATCTGGTGAGCCTGCCACTGGGCGCGGTTCGTCTCACCGACGAATTTCTGGGGCACGATCCGCCGCGCAAGGGCGAACTTAAACGCATGCAGGGATTCGTCGCTCGCGAAGTAAATCGCATCGCGCCTCGCGTGGTCGCTGCGAAGGTTAAGAACGTAATTGCGACCTCCGGAACGGCGGCGGCTTTAGCAGCGGCGGCCAGCCATCTGCGCAAGAATGGAACCCGCCAGCGCTTGTTGGTGTCGAGCGCGGAGATGACGCGGATCGCCAAGCGGCTGGCGCGCCTGCCGGTGGAGCAACGCCGGCAGATTGAAGGCATCGGCCCCAGGCGGGCGGAAATCATTGTGGCGGGCGCCGCTGTCTATCACGAACTGCTCGACCGCTGCCATCTCAAGGGCTTTCGCTATTCGGCTCTGGGTTTGCGCGATGGCCTGCTGGCGCAGATGTCGGCGGAGTACGACCGCAGCACCCGTTCGGGAAAGCAGATCGAGTCGGAACGCTGGGAGTCGATTGTCCGGGCAGTTGGCCACTACCACGTGGACATGAAGCACGCGCTCGACGTGCGCGAGTCCGCCATGCTTCTCTTCTCCGCACTACGCTCAGTGCACGGACTGGCGCCGGAGTTTCGCGAATGGCTGGCGGCGGCGGCCATGCTTTACGAGGTCGGAGATTACGTCAACCGCAATGGCCATCACCGGCACACCTATTACATTATTTCGAACTCCGAGATTCTGGGCTTCACGCCGCAGCAGCGCCGGGTGATTGCGGCGATTGCGCGATATCTGGGAAAATCGCGCCCCGTGATGGAAGATGGTCCCATGAAGGCGCTCGATCCGGCCGACCGCGCGGGCGTACAGAAAGCCATTCTACTGCTGCGGTTGGCGCGCGCGCTTAACCTCGGTCGAAGCCGCGCCGTGCAAAAAGTGCGGGTGACCCTGCATGGAGCCGAAGTACGTTTAACCTTGGTGCCTCGCCGGCGCATGGGAGTTGACCTGGAACTGTGGGCGGTGGAGAAGGACTGCCCTTACTTTCGCGAGGTGTTCGGACGTGAACTTTCCACCGCGGTGGCGTAGAGAGTGCGCAGAGTTTTTGGCGTCAAACACCACAGCAAGGTGCCGGAAGTGCGCCGCATGTCCACCCGGGCCACAGCTCCCTTCTTCAGGTCTACCGAGGCTTCGCAGCCGGATTCGCTGATCACGGTTCCCAGGAACTGGCTGAGGTTGGGATTGTGTCCCACGACCATGATGGATTCCTGGCTGGCGTATTTTTCGAGCAGGCGGCGGAAATCGGCAAAGGTCGCCGCCGGACGCAGCGTGGATTCGATCTGCAGCTTGCCCTCGTAACCCATCTCGTTGCCCACCAGAGACGCAGTCTGGGTGGCGCGCTTTAGCGGACTGGAAATAATCACGTCGACCTGCACCTCGAGGGCGGCAAGGGCGCGGCCCACATAGCCGCACTGTTCGATGCCTTCCTTGTCGAGGGCACGCTTCTCGTCTTTTTTCGGGTTCACCAGGTGCTCGCCGGCGCTGGCGTGACGCAGAAAATAGATGATCATGGCGAATTATCTTTCCCTGGTGGCGGGGGCCTTGCGTCGTCTCGCCGGAACTTGGGGAAGCATGAAGCTGGCAGGCTGCTTGCCTTCCGCCACTCCGATCAGAAAATCCTGAGCGCTGAAACAGGCTGCGCCGGTCGGCGGTTTGCGATTGCGTTTGCCGTGCATGGGCTGCCAGGCCCGAATGTACGTGGCATCGCGCAATAAGACTCGAGCCTTGCGGTTGTCCGCGAGGTAGGCATCCAGAATCTCGCGGCGCACCCGCTCGCGCAGGAATTCGTCGCGCAACGGCACCAGCACTTCGACGCGCTCATAGAGATTGCGCGGCATCCAGTCGGCGCTCCCGATGTAGATCTCTTCTTCGCCGCCATTGCCGAAATAATAGATGCGGCTGTGCTCCAGAAAACGCCCCACGATGCTGCGCACGCGAATGCGGTCGCTGAGTCCGCGCACGCCCGGACGCAAAGCGCAAATGCCGCGCACGATGAGATCGATTTCCACCCCGGCCTGGGAGGCGCGATACAACGCCTGCACCACGTTCTTGTCGAGCAGGGCGTTCATCTTGGCGATAATCCGGCCCGGGATCCCCTGGCGGGAGTGCTCCGCCTCGCGATCGATAAGGGTAATGATTTTTCCCGCGAGATCAAGGGGCGCCACCAGCAGCGGGTCATAGCTTGGATTCTCCGCGTATGCTGTAAGGAAACTGAAAACATCGTGCACCGCGCGAGTGATCTCAGGATTCGCTGTAAACAGGCTGAGGTCCGTATAGATGCGCGCCGTTGTGGCGTTGTAGTTGCCGGTGCCGATGTGAGCGTAACTGCGGACGCCGTCGGGATCGCGGCGCACCAGCAGCGAAAGCTTGCAATGCGTCTTCAGACCAACCAGTCCGTGGAAGACCTGCACCCCGGCGTCTTCCATTTCGCGCGCCCAGCGAATGTTGTGATCCTCGTCAAAACGAGCCTTCAACTCGACGACCGCCGTCACTTCCTTCCGTGAAGCCGCATCCATGAGCGAAGGGACAATCAAAGAGTGCTCGTTCGTGCGATAGAGGGTCTGCTTGATCGAAAGCACGTTGTCGTCTTCGGCCGCGGACTCGATGAAGGATATGACTGCGTCGTACGAATCGTAGGGATGGTGCAGCAGTACGTCGTGCCGCCGCAATTCCTCGAAAAAATCTTGCGACTTGGCGGTCAATCGCAATTCGCGCGGGACAAAGGGACGATACTTGAGATCGGGCCGTTGCGCCTGATCATAGACATTAAAGAGCCGAGACAAGTTTACCGGACCGTTCACCGGAAACACCTGCCAGGGATCGAGCTCGAAGACGGTTCGGAGGCGATCGATGATCTCCGGATCGGCATCGGCTTCAATCTCCATGCGAACGGCATCGCCCTTGCGCCGGTTATGCAACTCGGCCCGAACCGATTCGAGCAGGTTGCGCGCCTCTTCTTCCTGCAGGTAAAGATTGCTATTGCGCGTGACGCGAAATGGAGCCGCGGAAACAATGTCATACCCGCGATACATATTCTGGGCGTGATGAGCGACCAGGTCGGCGAGGAAAATGAAGTCGGTGGTGTTCTCCGAAGGCAGGCGCACCAGGCGGGGCAGGGCTCGCGGCACCGAGACCACGCCGGTGTAGGCCAGCGCCGAGCGCCGGCGCCGGCGCAGAAGGAAGCCAAGACATAACGCTTTGTTGATCACTCGCGGAAAAGGGTGCGAGGGATCGACGGTCACCGGGGTCAGGAGGGGATCAAGCTCTCTCTCGCAATACTGATCGACGAAGCGGCGGGCCTCGGCGTCAAGCTCATGCAGGCCGAGCACGCGAATGCCGAGTTCCGCCAGCACCGGGCGCAGGGTATTCCAACATTCGTACTGATCATCCACGAACTCATG
>Ga0074045_10000340_pt1 | contig 45797 bp, 54 predicted proteins | sample BogForMeECP23OM2_FD_94442 | JGI IMG/M metagenome (GOLD analysis project Ga0074045, IMG submission 94442) | Bog forest soil microbial communities from Calvert Island, British Columbia, Canada - Bog Forest MetaG ECP23OM2 | ecosystem: Environmental > Terrestrial > Soil > Wetlands ...
AAGTCGACTCATTAGCCGTTTTATCGGGGCAATGCTGATTCGAATTCTTAATTTCTTTTTTTAAAGCTTTTAACCCGTAATTACCAGGATTACGGCGTTCCTGCCGTTAACACTTTGTGGCTGTAACTGTCGCATGCGAGCCTTTCCCAAGGCGTTCAATACCAATCGTACTGTTGATATAGTTTCGGGTTCTTGAATATGAGGACTCGTCGGTGCTATACGTCACAAAAGGACGGTGCATGATACGGGAAAAAACGTGGAGCCTCGCCTGTTATCGGCACCGGTTTGGTCCTATGCTGCACCTGGCAACCTCTCGCCGGAATCTCCACTTTTCCTGTCTTCCTTGAAAAAAACTGACTAACTACCTGTTTTTATGTGTTCCCCATTAATTCGTCTATCTTTGCCCCGATATCTTTTGCCGCCATCAGCGAACTGCCGACAAGTATTGCATCTACTCCGGCATCCATAAGTGTTACAACGTCAGCCCTGCTTCTGATGCCGCTTTCGCTTACTACGAGGCGGTCTTCCGGTATCTCTTTTTTTAGCCTGAGCGTCGTTGAGAGATCGATTTTTAATGTCTTAAGGTCGCGATTGTTTATGCCGATAATATCAGCCTTGACCCATAGCGCCTTTTCAAGGTCTTCTTCGTTGTGTACCTCAAAAAGCACCCCGAGGTGCAATTCTCCCGCCAAATGCAGATATTCCTGCGCCTGGTCCCTCTCAAGCGCTGCGGCGATGAGCAGCAGGGCATCCGCACGGTGCGCTTTCGATTCATATATCTGATAATCATCAAAGATAAAATCTTTCCTCAAAATGGGTTTGGAGGAAACGTCCCTGACTGTCTTCAGGTACGAGAGGCTGCCCTGAAAAAAATCTTCTTCAGTGAGGACGGACAGGGCGCTGACACGCTTTCTTTCATAAAGCGAGGCTATTTCGGCAGGATCGAAGACGGGCCGTATCATGCCTTTTGAAGGCGAGGCCTTTTTTAATTCGGCAATAAGACTTATTCCCCCCTTAGCAGCGCTCAAAGCACTCTTGAAGTCCCTCGTTTCAGTATCAGCATCTGCAATAGCGCGTTTCAACTCTTGCAGAGAAACAATATTTCTTGAATTTGCCAGGCGTTCTGCCTTTTTTTGCATTATTGTCTCAAGAACATTCATGTACTGTAATTTTACTTCACTGACGCTCAAAAAAACCAGGAAGCAATATCAAAAATATTAGGAAACAATATAATTAAATTTTTTTAAAAAATACAATTTAATTAACTTGACAAGCTTTCGTAACATAAGGTATAAATAACAATTTAGTGCTTAAATACTATTAGGAACTGAGGTAATAGATGAATACAATGGTTCCAGGTAATTTTGTGCCCACAGCATACTTTCCAGTATTAATATTTATGATTATTGCCTTCTTATTTGGGGTCGTAGTGCTGTTGATTGGACAGCTGTTCAGGCTTAAAAGGAGTTACCCGGAAAAACTCATGGCCTATGAATCGGGGAACCCCCCTATAGGAGAGGCAAGGCAGCGGTTCAATGTCAGGTTCTATATTATCGCCATGCTATTTGTCGTATTTGATGTTGAAGCTGTTTTCATGTACCCGTGGGCACTCGTGTATGATAAAATCGGTCTTTATGCGCTGATAGAAATGATGCTTTTCATAGCGGTACTGGTTATAGGATATGTGTATGCCTGGAAAAAAGAGGCATTTGAATGGGACTAAACGCTGAACTCAATAACTCGAAGAGGGGTAAGGGCATATGGTAGTAGCAAACACTACTGATTTGATTGAGGTGGAAGAGGGTGTGCGGGTAATTCCCGGTGCAAATACCATTATCGCCACTCTTGACAAGGTTGTGGACTGGGCCAGATTGTCTTCCTTATGGCCTATGAGTTTTGGGCTGGCCTGCTGCGCTATCGAAATGATGGCTTCGGGAGCGTCACACTATGACCTGGACAGATTTGGAATAGTTTTCAGGGGGTCCCCGAGGCAGGCGGACGTTATTATCCTGGCTGGTACCGTCACAAAAAAAATGTCCCCCATTATACGAAGAGTCTATGACCAGATGGCCTTGCCGAGATATGTCATAGCGATGGGCAGTTGTGCCTGCAGTGGAGGGATCTTCAATACATACAGCACTGTTCAGGGTGCTGATACCTTTTTGCCTGTAGATGTTTATATCCCGGGATGCCCGCCAAGGCCTGAAGCTCTTTATGATGGGATCATCAAGCTTCAGGAAAAGATAAAAAAAGAACATTTCAAATGGAGTATGTGGAGGTGAAAAAACAGGTAAAGGTTAAGGCTGAGGTTAAGAAGACCAAGACTAAGGCAATTTCTTTTTAGGTGTTTCTTAACCTTAATCTTTACCCGCATTAAATTATGGAACTGAATGATATTGCCGAGATAATAAAAGACAGATATCCTACGGAATTGAGGGGGACAAAGGAATTCCGCGGCCAGCTATCGGTTGTGCTGAGAAAAGACAGAATCAAGGAAGTAATGCGGTACCTTTATGAGACTCCGGAGCTTTATTTCAATTTTCTCGAGGACCTGTGCGGTGTGGACTATTTAGGCAAAAAGGAGCCGCGCTTTGAAGTGGTATACCATCTGTACTCTCTGAGGCACAGGCATATGATACGTATCAAGGCTGAGGTGCCGGAGGAAGATGCGTCCATAGACAGCGTAGTTGATATCTGGGCCGGGGCCGATTGGCATGAGCGTGAGTGTTTTGACCTCTTTGGCATCACTTTCAAAGGCCATCCAGACCTGAGGAGAATCCTTATGCCGGAAGACTGGGAAGGCCATCCGTTAAGAAAAGATTATCCCCTCAAGAGCGATCTTGGGGAAAAGGAATGGCGCGGATATACGGAGATTATCGAAATTGGAAAAAAGAACAAAAGGTATGAGGTAAGTTAGATGCCTGCTATAGAAAAGGACATCAAGACAAAAGAGTTGACCATCAGCATGGGTCCTCAGCACCCCGCAACACATGGCGTGCTGAAGGTCGTGCTTGAACTTGACGGCGAAAGCGTTATTAAAGTAACTCCCTATATAGGGTATCTTCACAGGGGAGTGGAGAAGCTTGCTGAAAACCAGACCTACCTTTCTGCGCTGCCGTTGACTGACAGACTTGATTATATCTCCAGCATGTCCAATAATGTCGGATATTGTTTGGCTTGCGAACGCCTTTTCGGCCTTGAGGCGCCTGAGCGTGCAAAATACATCCGGACTATCATGTCGGAAATGACGAGGATAAGCAGCCATATAATAGGTCTTGCAACCCATGCCCTCGACATTGGCGCTATGACTCTCTTCCTGTATTCATTCAGAGACAGGGAAACGTTATTGGACTTGTTTGAAATGACCTGCGGCGCAAGACTTACTGTGAGCTACCCGAGAATCGGCGGTGTGAGGAATGATGTAAGCCAGGAGTTTCTTGACAAATTATACGCATTCACCGAGACATTTCAACAGACGATAGAGCGGGAATATGAGCCCCTCCTGAACGAAAACAGGATATGGAAGCAGCGCACGCAGGGCATCGGCGTCATGAGCGCCGAAGAAGCAATAAGTTGGGGCCTTACGGGTCCTAACCTGCGAGGGTCCGGCGTCCCCTATGATGTAAGGAAATACGCCCCCTATGATGCTTATGAAAAAGTACAATTCAATGTTCCGGTAGGAAAAAATGGCGATGTGTATGACCGCTATCTCTGCCGGATGGAGGAGATGAAGCAGTCGAACCGGATTATAAAGCAGTGCATCGAGCAGTTGCCCAAAGGGGCCATTATGTCGCCTGACGCTCCCAAATTTACCCTGCCTCCAAAGGACAGGGTATTGGCTGATATGGAATCGCTTATTCATCAATTTGTTTTGATTACCAAAGGCCCTATTGCTGCGCCCGAAGGCGAAATATATGTGGCAACAGAAGTCCCTAAAGGCGAGCTGGGCTATTATATAATCAGCGACGGAAGCGGAAGACCTTACAGGATGAGGTTGAGGGCGCCTTCTTTTGTCCATTTATCGTCGTTGCCGGTTTTCTGCCGGGACGCTATGGTGGCGGACGTTGTTGCAAATATCGGCACTCTCGATATAGTGCTCGGAGAGTGCGACAGATAAGACGCGTTACAGCGTAAAGCGTTCTGCGTTTTTAAGGGAGACATGAGAACAAAATGCTGAGTGACGGGGCTTTAATTAAAATCCAGCACATACGAAGCAAATATCAGGATGCCCGTTCCTGTCTTCTTCCTTCGCTTCACGTTGTGCAGGAAGAAAACGGATGGATAAGTCCGGCTGCCATGGAAGCGGTCGGAGAACTGCTCAGCGTGCCGAAGGCCACTGTGAAGGGAGTGTCTACCTTTTATTCGATGTTCAGCCACAGGCCGATGGGCAGACATCTCATCCAGCTCTGCACGAATGTCGCATGCATGGTTATGGGCGCGGACAGTCTTGTTGATAGTCTCAGGAAAAAATACGGACTTGAGCCGAACGGCACTACTGCAGACGGCCGTTTTTCTCTTGTAATCATGGAATGTATAGGCGCATGCGGTACGGCGCCCGTAATGCTCGTGGACACCGATTTGCACGACAATATAAATGAGAATACGCTTCTGACTACCCTGGGAAAATACACATAAATGGAAACGTTTCTGTTAAGAAATATCGGTAACCCTAATTCAGCCGACATAAACGAATATATAAAGGCAGGGGGCTATAAGGCCCTTGCAAAAGCGCTGACATTAAAGCCTTCCGATGTTATCGATGAGGTAAAGAAGTCAGGGTTGAGAGGCCGGGGCGGCGCCGGATTCCCGACGGGCATTAAATGGTCCTTTGCCGCAGCCGGGCAGAACAAGCCGAAATACCTTGTATGCAATGCCGATGAAGGTGAGCCGGGGACCTTCAAAGATAAGCTGGTACTTGAAAAGAACCCGCATCTTTTAATAGAGGGTATGTGCATCTCAGGATACGCGCTCCAGGCCGAATATGGATATGTTTACCTCCGGGGAGAATACCCTCAGGCAAAGCACATTCTTGAGGTCGCCATAAAGCAGGCATGTGATAAGGGCTTTCTTGGCGATGATATCCTCCACAAGGGCGTCAGGTTCCAGCTTGCTGTTCACCAGGGCGCCGGAGCTTATATCTGTGGTGAGGAAACCGCATTGATCGATTCCCTCGAAGGGAAGAGGGGACAACCTCGCATCAAGCCGCCTTTCCCTGTCAATGAAGGATTTATGGCAAAGCCTACTGTTGTCAACAATGTCGAGACGCTTGCTAACATCCCTTACATTATTGAAATCGGATCAAACGAATACTCGCAGCTGGGCAGCTCCGATTGCCCCGGTCCCAAGCTTTTCTCGGTCAGCGGGCATATAAAGAAGCCGGGCGTTTATGAACTCCCCATGGGGACCAGCCTGAAGGAGATTATCTATACGCACTGCGGGGGTATTGCCGGGGACAAGAACCTGAAGGCTGTTATCCCCGGCGGTCTCACAACCCCTATTCTTCCCGCAGATAAAATAGACTGCCCCATGGACTATGTGAATATGCCCAAGCACGGCAGTATGACTGGATCGGGTGGGGTCATGGTTTTTGATGAGTCGGTAGATCTTGTGAAAGTGTGCGGGAGGGCAATAAAGTTCCTTGAGCGTGAATCATGCGGCAAATGCACTCCGTGCCGGGAGGGAGTAGGGTGGCTCAGGAGCATTCTTGACAGAGTGGCCGCTGGTGAGGGCCGGGAGGGAGACATTGACCTTCTGCTGGAGGTCTCGAAAAATATAATGGGAAAAACGTTCTGTGCGCTCGGCGACAGTGCTGCCGGAGTTGTGCAGAATTTCATAAAACACTTCAGGCCTGAGTTTCAAGATCATATCAATGAAGCCGTCAGTGTGGGATCATGATTACAGTAACGATCAACGATAAAAAGATAAAGCTGGGGGAACCGGTCACTATTCTTAATGCTGCGAAAATGGCCGGCATTAAGATACCCACCCTTTGCCATCATGACCTGCTGGAGCCTTTCGGGGGATGCAGGCTCTGCCTCGTTGAAGTTGAGAAGGTCCCGAGACTTCAAACCTCGTGTACTATGTATATAACCGACGGTATGGTGGTACATACTGAAACTGAACAGGTCATTGAGGCCCGGAAGTCGATGCTGGAATTTCTGCTCATCAACCATGCACTTGACTGTCCATACTGCGACAAAGCCGGAGAATGCGACCTTCAGGACCTTGTTATGAAATACGGCCCCTCATCGGGACGGTTTACCGAAGGCAAAAGAAAACACCCTGAGAGTTATGACGACCCTATTATCGTGCGCAATATGGAACGTTGCATTTCTTGTACGCGTTGCGTCAGGATGTGCGATAAAGTACAGGGCGCTTCGGCGATCTCCATGGTCAACAGGACGAGCAAAACCTTCGTAGAGCCTTTTTCCGGCGGGCGTTATAACTGCGAATACTGCGGCAACTGCCTCACTGTATGCCCTGTAGGCGCTATCATGTCGAGGCTGCACAAGCATACGTACAGGCCGTGGTATATCGAAAAGAATATAGAGACGGTCTGCACCTTCTGCGGTGTCGGATGCTCGATGACCGCTCAGGTAAGGGGCGACTCTATTGTAAGGGTCGTTCCTGAAATCGTCAAAGGCGTAAACAAGGGACTCTTATGCAACAGAGGAAGATTCGGGTACGATTACGTAAGCAGTTCCAGCAGGCTGGAAGCTCCACTGATCAGGAAGAACGGAAAGCTTGAAGAGGCGACGTGGAGCGAGGCCTTTGCATATGTTGCTGAGAGAATGCAGGAAATAAGGGCGAAAGGCGGCGGCAGCGCCATTGCCGGCATTGCTTCGGCTCGCTGTACCAATGAAGATAACTATGTATTCCAGAAGTTTATGCGTGTGACAATGGGCAGCAATTCCATAGATTCCGCGGCGGGCTTAGCTTTTGCTCCCGGCCAGAAATATTTAGAGAGCATATTCGGACAAGGAGTTACTGTCAACCCAATCAGCGGTATAGCCAAGGCGGACGGGGTTATTGTGATCGGCGGAGATCCCACATCCGTAAATCCTGTACTGGGACTTCAGATACGGGCTGCCTGGCAGAAAAAAGTTCCTGTGATAACTATAGGATATACTCCAGGACTGAAGAATTTCAGCACACACAAGCTGTTGCCTGCTCCATTTACCGAAACTATAGTTCTGGCCGCACTGGTTTCCGAATTGTTAAGGAAAAAGCCATCGGCCATTGAGAAGAGCCCCTTCGGGGAGTTGGTCCGCACGATACAGCCGGTGTCTCCTGAAGAAGCTCAAATTGCGTGCGGGATACCCGTGTGGGAGTTAGCCGGCTGCGCGGATACCCTTGCCGGTATGACAAATCCAGCTGTCGTTATAGGGAGAGATATCATACAAAGGGCTGAAGGGCCTGCCAACCTGATGCTGCTTGCTGCACTGGTGCACCTGATGAACGGACGTATTTATCTTTCATCGGAGCTTCCGAATGAGCGGGGACTGGTTGACATGGGTTGTCTGCCTGATTCACTGCCCGGCGGAAGGCCGATCACCGTGGAAAGCTTCCGGAAGCGCTATGAGGAATTTGTAGGTGCTGAAATACCTTCCTCTCCCGGCCTTTCCCTGATGGAGATTATAGAGGGGGCCCGCGCCGGAAAGGTGAAAGCGATATATGTAATGGGTGAGAATATCGCTTTTAATATTCCCGGTCATGCATATGTGAAAGAAGCCCTGGAAGCTCTGGATCTTCTCGTTGTCCAGGATGTTTTCCTGACTGAAACGGCACGACAGGCTCATGTGGTACTGCCGGGCCTTTCATGGGCTGAAAAAGAGGGCTCATATACAAATCTTGAAGGCAGGATGCAGCATCTGAACAAGGTTGTCGGCGGGAAGGGACTTGAGGATTGGAAGATACTCTCCGAGATAAGCAGATTGCTTGGCGCGGATATGCACTATGCAGATGCAAAGGCCGTACTGGCTGAAGTAGCGAAAGTATCGCCCCTGCATAAAGGCATAACTTATGAAGATATGGACGGAGGTCAGTGCATGTGGCCGTATAAGGGTGAACCTCTGCGTCATGATATTACGCTGTCCGGCATCGGCGTGCCCAACATAAGATCCCTGTTGAAAAGACCCGAAAAAGACAAGACTTATATAGGCGTCGAAAAGCCGCTTTTCCACTCTGCAAGCATGAGCAGGAATTCCCTGGCGCTTAACAGCATTTCGGCAAAGCCTTTTGCAAAAATGAGCCGGGAGCTTGCGGCCAGGTTTTCGCTTGCTGACGGAGATTATGTTACTATCGAGACTTCTGCCGGTTCGCTGGATCTGCCGGTGATGCTTTTTGCGGATTTTCCTGAGAATATGGTACTTGTATCGAATAATTTTGAGGGCGCCGGTGTGTATAAAGTCCTTGCGCATAAAATGAACGAGACCATTAAAGCGCCGGAACTCGACGGCATTGAGATTTCGTTAAGAAAGATAGAACGGATTACAGCGGAGGTATCAGCGTGAACGCAGTTGATATGGCGGGCTCATCAGGTAATTTTCATTTCATAATGCAATTCATCATTATATTGGTCAAAATAGTTGTTCTCATAAGCGTGACCCTGTTACATGTTATGTATGCAACCTATTTTGAAAGAAAAGTGATTGGGCATATGCAGGTGAGGCTTGGACCGATGAGGACCGGCCCGCACGGGATATTGCAGCCGATTGCAGACGGCCTGAAATCTTTTTTCAAAGAGGACATTATTCCTGCTCAGGCGGACAAGCCGGTGTTCATGCTGGCCCCTATTATTTTTACCTTTGCCGCGATGAGTGCCCTGGCGGTAATCCCATTCTCCTTCGGCGACTGGTATGTGATAGCCAATATTAATGTGGGACTCCTGTACGTTCTCGCTATGTCATCTCTGGGGGCATACGGAGTAGTAATGGCCGGATGGTCGTCCAATTCAAAGTATTCGTTCCTGGGCGGACTTAGAGCGTCCGCGCAGGTCATCAGTTATGAGGTCTGTATGGGCATGAGCCTTATAGGCGTGATACTGATGGCGGGGTCAATGAACCTTACGGATATCGTAAAGGCACAGCAGCAGCACTGGTATGGCATGTTTCTCATACCGCAGTTCCTTGGTTACTTTGTGTTCGTTGTTGCCGCTTTTGCCGAGACCAACAGAACTCCTTTTGATCTGCCTGAGGCAGAGAGTGAACTGGTGGCAGGCTACTTTGTTGAATACAGCGGAATGCGTTTTGCACTGTATTATATGTCGGAATATATCGGTATGCTTATAATGTCGTCAATGGCGGCGATCTGTTTCATGGGAGGATGGACCTTGCCGCCGTTTATTACCGGCGCAGTCCCCATTCTGTCGGCAGTGCCTGGGATAATATGGTTCCTGGGGAAAGTATATTTTCACATTTTTCTTTTCTACTGGATAAGGGCCACGGTTCCCAGATACCGGTACGATCAGCTTATGGCATTGGGATGGAAGGTGCTGTTGCCATTGGCACTGCTCAATATAGTCGTGACTTCCATTGTGAAATTTTTCGTGGGATAGTTGAAAGGTAAGAGAGAACTATGGGAATAAATAATTTTGCAAAAAAGGTCTTTCTGCTTGAAATTCTGAAGGGTATGGCGTTGACCTTCAGGATGATGTTCGCTAAGCCGGTAACAAGGCAATACCCTGAGGAAAAGAGGGAAATGTTCCCCGGTTTCCGTGGGCTGCATGCACTCGCAAGGAAAGAAGACGGGACGGCACGGTGCGTGGGGTGCGGCCTGTGCGCGGCTGTTTGTCCTTCCCGGTGCATCTCTGTTTACACCAGTGAAGGTGATGATCATACAAAGATTGTCGACCGGTACGAGATCGAGGTGCTCAGGTGTGTTTATTGCGGGTTTTGCGTGGAGGCCTGTCCCTTTAAAGCTGTGGCGCTGACCGGGCATTATGAGTATTCCGACTATTCGCGAGCAGTTCTTTTTATGGACAAGGACAAGCTCCTCGCAAATTGGGACAAATACATGGCCGGCAAAAAGGGAGAGGAATATTTCAAACGTTTCTGGAGGCCTATGAGCGAAGACTTTAAAGCCCATGAGGACCAGGCGGTATTCATGGGCAACCGAGGAAAAATAGAGGGTGCTGCACCAGACAAAACCACGCACTCCCCGGAGGGACTGAGCAATGCTGCCTAAGTTGTATTTCGGATATTTTTCCATAGTGATGGTAGTTATTTCTCTTCTGATCATAACCCGGAAGAACCCTGTACATAGCATTCTGTGGATGCTGGCCCTGTTCTTTCATATTGCGGGTCTTTATTTGTTTCTTAATGCCGAGTTTCTGGCGGCGGTGCAGCTGATATTGTATGCCGGGGCGATACTGGTGCTTTTCCTTTTCGTTATCATGATGCTGAACCTGAAGGAAGAGGTCCTTGATGACCGGTTTTCAGGGGATTGGCCGATAGCAGTTTTTGTAGGGGGTACGATACTGGTCCTTATTCTTATAGCGCTTATCGCATTAACGCAAGGGCCGCTCGGTAGTTATACTATACAGGCCATCCAGGCCGAGACTCATGCCAAGGTGCTGGGCCGGGTATTGTATACTGAATATCTCTTCCCCTTTGAGATAGCATCGCTGATATTGCTTATAGCGGTCGTCGGCGCCATGGTGCTGGCCAAGAAGAGGAGGACTGAGGAGGACTGATGGTACCGTTAAACTGGTATATAGAGTTAAGTGCAATAATTTTCACGATCGGCGCTGTAGGGTTTCTTATCAGGCGCAATATAATGATTATGCTTATTTCCATAGAACTGATGCTGAACTCGGTAAACATCAGCCTTGTAGCTTTCAGCCACTACCTCCAGGACATAAGGGGCCAGGTCCTGGTCCTTTTCATCATCACCGTGGCGGCCTCCGAGGCGGCTATAGGACTGGCGATAGTGGTTGCGATGTTTAAAAACAAAGCTGTATTGCACACAGACGAAATTATGGAAATGAAAGGATAGATGATGGAACAATATGTCTTAATCCCGCTCTTGCCGCTTGTAGCCTTTGTAATTAATATTCTCTTAGGCAAATCGATCATAAGGGGCAAGGCCCACTGGCCGGCGGTCCTTGCGCTGCTCGGATCAGTTGTGCTCTCGGTGATGACTTTTGCTGAAGTAGCGGGCGGCAAGGTGATAAACCAGGATATTTACAGCTGGATTATATCCGGCAGCTTCAGGGCAAGCGTGGGGTTTTTAATAGACCCGCTTACCGCCATAATGCTTATAGTAGTGACCAGTATAAGCCTGCTCGTATACATTTACTCCATCGGCTACATGCATGGCGACGGCGGGTATTACCGTTTCTTTGCTTACCTCTGTCTCTTTACCTTTTCGATGCTTATGCTTGTGCTTAGCAATAATCTCCTTCAGCTCTATTTTGGCTGGGAGGCAGTCGGGTTGTGCTCCTATTTCCTTATAGGTTACTACTTTCATAAGAAGAGCGCATCCGATGCCGGCAAAAAGGCTTTTATTGTAAACAGGTTTGGAGATTTCGGCTTCGGATTGGGAGTTATCATGATCTTCCTGAACGTGGGCAGCGTCCACTATGCCGATATATTCAGCAAGGTCGGAATGCTGCAGGGGCAGACGATAGCTCTTTTCGGGTATAACGTAGATCTTATAACTCTTATTGCGCTGCTGCTGTTTTGCGGGGCAGTCGGCAAATCGGCGCAGATCCCGCTCCATGTCTGGCTGCCTGACGCCATGGAGGGCCCGACACCGGTGAGCGCGCTGATACACGCGGCCACTATGGTGACCGCCGGTGTATTCATGGTGGCCAGGTTTAACCCTGTCTTCAGTCTCTCGCCTGTTGCAATGGGTGTTGTGGCCATTACAGGCGCAACGACGAGCCTGTTTGCCGCAACTATCGCTCTGGTGCAAAATGATATCAAGCGTATAGTCGCATATTCCACGGTAAGCCAGCTCGGCTACATGTTCCTGGCATGCGGCGTAGGGGCCTACGGTGCAGGCGTCTTCCACCTGTTTACTCATGCGTACTTTAAGGCGCTCTTGTTCCTCGGGGCCGGCAGTGTCATGCACGCCATGTCAGGCGAACTGGACATACAGAAGATGGGCGGGCTTAAAAAATATATGCCGGTCACTTACTGGACGTTTTTAATTGCTTCATTAAGCATTGCCGGTATCCCCGGTCTCGCGGGCTTTTTCAGCAAAGATGAGATTCTCTGGCTGGCATACAATGGCGGCACTGTCGGCAGGATTGTGTGGGCCATGGGAACGCTGGTTGCCGCGCTCACCGCATTCTACAGCTTCAGGATAATTTTTCTGGCATTCCATGGAAAATTCAGGGGCACCCACGAGCAGGAGCATCACCTTCATGAATCGCCCAAGTCGATGACTATACCGCTTATGCTGTTGGCCGTCGGAGCGATATCTGCCGGATGGCTGGGAATCTCTGAAACATTGGGCGGCGGTGATTTCATAGGCCACTTCTTCCAGCCGGTGCTCGGCCACCCGCACGTGCATGCCGGCGAAGGCGAGGAGTTTATGGTAATGGGCATTTCGATCGCGTGTGCGGTAGGCGGCATACTGGTTTCCTGGATATTCTATGTGTTGAAACCGGAAATTCCAAAGAACCTGGCTGTCATCTTCAAAGAGATCTATACCGTTTTGTGGAATAAATACTATGTCGACGAATTATACGATGCTATAATTATCAGGCCGACGATGTGGATTGCCGGCAGCATACTCATACCGGTGACGGACGGCACGATCATCGAAGGCATTGTCAATGGAGTGCCTAAAGCCATAGCCGCTTTCGGAGAAAAATTGAGAAAACTGCAGACCGGATCTTTGCAGCACTATGCATTGAGTATGGCTATAGGGCTGTTTATCCTTTATTCGCTGGTATTGATTGCTGGAAAATAAATGTTGAATGTTGAATGTTAAATTGTGGAACTTTTCATTAATTCAATATATAGCATTCAAAATTTGACATTCAATAATTTAGAGGAGGATGGATGGATTACCCGGTTTTAAGCACAGTAATTTTCTTGCCCTTACTGGGTGCGCTGCTTATCTTTTTAACAAAAAGATCCAGCGAAACATTTATCAAGTGGACGGCACTGGCGATCAGCATAATCAATTTTGTGCTGAGCCTGCCACTTTTCACCGGGTTCGATAAAACTACGGCGGCCATGCAATTTGTGGAGAAACGTGCATGGGTCCCGGCGTGGGGCATCCATTATTCGCTGGGCGTGGATGGCATAAGTGTCCTGTTCGTTCTGCTTTCCACCCTGCTGACCATCCTCTGCGTGACTGTATCATGGAAAAGCATAAAAATAAAAACAAAGGAATTCTATGCCGCTCTGCTTCTCATTGAAGGCTCGATGATAGGCGTATTCTGCAGCCTGGATATGTTCCTCTTTTATATTTTCTGGGAGGCGATGCTTATCCCCATGTTCCTTTTGATAGGGGTGTGGGGAGGTCCGAACAGGGTATATGCAGCGATCAAGTTTTTTCTTTTCACACTTGTAGGCAGCGTTCTTATGCTCATAGGCATTATCGTCCTCTATCTGAATACCGGAAAGAGCTTTGACGTACTTCAGATGATGGCAACCAATTATCCTTTTAATCTCCAGGTCATGCTTTTTTGGGCGTTCTTCGCGGCCTTTGCCGTGAAAGTCCCCATGTTCCCCGTGCACACCTGGCTGCCTGACGCCCACACGGAAGCACCGACTGCCGGAAGCGTTATCCTCGCCGGCATCCTGATAAAGATGGGGGCCTATGGATTCCTGAGATTCAGCATGCCCATACTGCCGGAAGCGACAAAAGCCATGGCCCCCGCAATGATGATCCTGTCAGTGGTAGCGATTATTTACGGGGCGGTAATTTGCCTTGGGCAGACTGACATTAAAAGACTTATCGCTTACAGTTCTGTGAGCCATATGGGGTTTGTGACCCTCGGTATCTTTGCGCTTAATATGCAGGGGCTTCAGGGCGGTATTTTGCAGATGATTAACCACGGGATCGTGACGGGGGGGCTGTTCCTTTGCATAGGGATGGTCTATGACAGGACCCACACGAGACAGATCGCCGATTACGGCGGCGCAGCGTCAGTTCTGCCGGTGTACGCGGCGCTTTTTATTGTTTTCACACTTGCATCGATAGGACTTCCGGGTACAAACGGGTTCATCGGTGAATTCCTAATAATCCTCGGAGGTTTTGCGACGTCAAAAGTAATGGGAACTTTTGCTGCAACTGGAATAATAATCGGTGCTGCATACATGCTCTGGCTTTACCAGAGGGTCTTCTTCCTGGATATTAATCCGAAAATTCAGGGCTGCAAGGATATAGATTTAAGAGAAATCCTTACGCTTGTTCCGCTCATTTTCCTGGTTTTCTGGATAGGGGTGTGTCCCAATACTTTTTTAAGTTTTATGGACGTTTCCGTGCAGCACCTGATTGCAAGAGTCAACACGCCAGTCCCGCAAAATCTTGCGCAGCATATAATTGAGGTGATAAAATGAACATCCCCTTTCCTGATCTGTCGCCGCTGAGGCCCGAGATCATAGTGTCTTCAGCAGCAATGCTGCTCCTTCTTCTCGATCTTGTATTTAAAAATAAAGGCGTCCTCGCGCTTGTTGGAGTTATTGCTGCAGCCGCAACACTATACTTGCTGCCTGCGAGCTACGGTGAAACGTTCGGCGGTATGTTTATAAGCGACAGCTATAGTATGTATTTCAAAATGATCTTTCTTATCAACTTGATCCTCACGGTATTGATTTCGCTAAAATATATACAGCGGCAGAAAGCAGAATACGGAGAATATTACAGCCTGCTGCTCTTTGCAACTGCCGGCATGATGATTATGGCATCGGCAAAGGATTTTATTGTCCTCTATCTCGGCCTCGAGCTCATGGCGCTGAGTACTTATATACTTGCCGGAATAAAGCGTCATGATATAAAGTCAAACGAAGCGGCCCTGAAATATTTTCTTTTGGGGGCTTTTTCGTCCGCAATACTCCTCTATGGTATATCACTCATTTACGGACTAACTGCAACCACAGATTTATATAAAATTGCAGCGCAATTGAAACAGACTGAAACTTCCACAGCTCTGCTGCTGAGCATGCTCCTCATTGCTGTTTCTTTTTGTTTTAAAATAGCGGCTGTCCCTTTCCATATGTGGGCCCCCGATGTCTATGAGGGCGCTCCCACATCCATAACGGCCTTCATGTCTGTTGGTCCGAAGGCCGCAGGGTTCGCGGTTATCGGCAGGGTATTTTATGTGGCGTTCCAGAACATTCAGCCGGATTGGACGGCCGTGCTTATCGGCATCGCGATCCTGACCATGGCAGCAGGCAATATCCTTGCCCTTGTGCAGACGAATATTAAAAGAATGTTGGCCTATTCGTCTATTGCCCATGCAGGCTATATGCTTCTTGGAATTATTACAGGGACTCTGGAGGGCCGCCAGGCCATGATGACGTATATGCTTATCTATGCTTTTATGAATATGGGCGCTTTTGCGGTAGTAATTATGCTTGACAAGGGAGAAGAAATAAAAGACTACAATGGTCTCGCAAAGAGCAACCCCCTTGTTGCAGCGTTAATGCTGGTCTTTATGTTTTCTCTTACCGGAATACCTCCGACAGCGGGCTTTATCGGAAAATTCAATATCTTTATGGCTGTAATCAATGCCGGGTACACCTGGCTGGTAGTCATAGCAGTTATCTTCAGCTCTATTTCCGCATATTACTACCTTAGAGTGGTAATGAACATGTATATGAAAGAGGCGACCGGAGGAGAGGCTGTAATCCACACTTCTCCGTCACTCGGGCTGGCCCTTCTTATTTCTGTGGTTATGGTGTTTGTTATCGGTATCATGCCTTCGATTGTAATCGGGTAGGGAAATAACGGGGGTCGCCTTGAACACACCGCGGGTCGGGTGAGTATGATAGATTTAGAGTATTCTTTAATAATTGAGGCAACGGAAGAACCAGACTAAAAATTCAAATCCTAAAATTGTTATTCAAAACTAAGAAGCCTTGGCAGTTGTTTGAGCCCTATGCAATTTTGTACACCTCGGATCAGGCGCCTCGATGTCGTTGCATATCAAAAGGCTTACTGCAGGACATCCCCCATGGCATTCTGAAAAAAGTTTGCAGGCGGTAACAGGACATTTGTTGCGCTCGAACTTTCTAAAATAATTCAGTATCGGACTTCTCCAGATGTCTTCAAAGCCTTCGGTGAAAATATTGCCCAGCCTGAACTCTGGATGCCTGAAAAAAAGGTAGCAGGGATATGCCGAGCCATCCGGAAGAATTGAGAGTTTTGTGGTCCCTGCAGGGCACCGTGTATTTCTTAAAATAGGTTGTTTTTTGGTGTCGGCCAGAAAGCCCTCGCAGTAAACTCCCGAGATATTAGGGTAATTGTCTCGCAAATCAGAAAGCTGTTTATAAAATTCCTCGAAAGGTATACTGTTAATGAGGTCGCTTTCGGATATGGCATCCATGTAGAGCAGATAGCAGGTAATTCCCGGCATGTCAAAATAAATATTTGCCGGTTGTGACACGGCTGTTTTTTTGCAGATGGTTTTAACGACGGGCCGGTACTTGGCAATGTAGTCTTCGAGCTCTTTTGCCACGAGACAGTCGTTGAGCGATATGCCTATACTCAGGGTGTTCTTGTCGTATGCATTGGACAGGTTTTCCAGCAGGGCTACGTTTGTGCCGTTGGTGCTCAGGTTAAGCCTGAGCTTGAGCGTTGCAGCTTTGTCGATAAGCCTGACAATATCGGGATGCAGTGTAGGCTCGCCGCCGAGGATGTCTATCTCGCCTATCCCCGCATCCACTATTTTGCCGGCGAGCCACTCAAAGCCGTCAGCGGTAATTTCGCTTTCAGTTCCTACCCCCCGGTTGAAGCAGAAACCACAATGCCGGTTACACCTCAGGGTGGGGAAGAATTGTATATACTCAGGAGCGGAAGTATACAATCAGTCTTTGGGTCCTTTTATCACATCATCCACCCAGCTTAAGGCAGCGGATACAGTTGGGAACCCTATAGTGCTCGACAGCAGTATGACGGCATGGTGAAGCTCATCAGGGGATGCTCCAGCCAGCAAGGCCCTCCGGGCATGGGAATGGACGGACCCCTCTGACCTTATGGCAGCGGCAGCAGCCATCTGGATTAAGTGAGATGTTTTGTCATCAATGGGGCCTGCCTCTTTTGCTGCTTTCCCGAGGTTTTCAACCGCCCTTGTGTACTTTTTGAATCTCTTTACGATGCTCATATACTGCTCTGGTAATTCCGACATGGTTTCCTCCTTAAAATCAGGCTATGGGTTATAGGCTATAGGTGAAGGCAAAAGATTCATTGCCCATTGCCTATCGCCTATTGCCCGTGGTGTAACAACCGTTTTGCTGCCTCAAGGGCATCGTTCAATGCTGTCGGGTGGTTGCTTATCGCCCCTTTTGCATCAACCCCCAGAAAGCTCAGTGTTTCGTGATCAGGAACGCTGATGGTCCTGAAAAAGGCCTTTGCCGTCACTTCGGAACATTGAATGCCGACCTCTTTCTTCATACCGCCCACGAGTATGAGGAGCCCTTTTCTTCCATTCGGACCTGCGGGGATATTTTTTTTTAACAGGTATTTTTCGCACCAGAAGGACTGGCAGCGGTCAATCATGATTTTTGATTGAGCGCTGAGGCCAAAAAAGAAAATAGGTGAGGAAAGAATGATGCGGTCAGCCTTGCGGATAGCTGTGGTTATTTCCTGCATATCATCGTTAACAACGCATATGCCGGTTTCATCACAGCCGCCGCAATTCTGGCAAGGTTTAAGGTCCATGGTGTTGAGTCTGAAAGTCAGCACCTCATGTGTTGCGCCCTCCGCTGCCTTTAGCGCCTCTCCCAATAAAATATCGGAGTTGCCTTCTATGCGAGGGCTGCCCAGAAATGCCACTATATTCATTTGCTTTCTGCGCGTGTCCTATTCAACCTTTTTGAAGGCCTGTTTCTTTGCCTTGCAGACAGGGCACTCGTCGGGAGGCTCGCCTTCCACAGTATGTCCGCAGACATCGCATACATAATAGTCGGTCTCGATGTTCTTGCCGAATTCATCTATTGCCTTCTGGTAGAGTGCCGCATGAACTTTCTCAACCTCATTGGCAAAGGTGAACGTTCTTAACGCGCCTTTATTGCCTTCAGCCTTAGCATTTTCAATCATATACGGGTACATCTTCTGGAACTCATAGACCTCGCCCTGAAGGGCGGTTTCCAGGTTTTCCTTTGTAGTCTTTATGCCGCCCGTTTCCCGGAGATGATTATGGGCATGAATTGTTTCGGCAGCAGCAGCAGCGCGGAACAGTTTCGCAATCTGTTTGAAGCCCTCGGCTTCTGCCTTTTTTGCGAAAGCGAGATATTTTCTGTTCGCCTGGCTCTCTCCTGCAAATGCATCCATCAGATCTTTTTCAGATTTACTCATGGTAGTAATCTCCTTTTAAAATTTCTCGTGGTATGTTTTGACCCGTCCGGCGAATTCCCTCCCGAAATTATAGCACGCGGTCTCGTCCTCAAAAGAAGGTTTGTACAATATCTGCAATCCGGGCTCGTAAAGCTCCAGTCCCATTCTTTTTAGTTCCTCGTATGCCTCTTTTACACCTCCGCCGCCCCATCCGTAGCTTCCGAAAGCGCCTGCCATCCTGTTTTTTGGACGCAGCCCCCTCAGGTGGTACAAAAATTCGGCCACTGTCGGAAACATAATGTTGTTCAGAGTCGGAGTTCCGATAAGGCATCCCCGTGAGTTCCAGTAATCTTTAATAGCAACACTCATGGGTGTAGCCCTTAGTTTAATGACGTTACATTCCACGCCTTCGTCCTTGATACCCTGCATTATGGGCGTCGTCATCTGTTCGGTGCTGTTCCACATGGTATCGTAGATTATGGAAACTCTGAGTGGCGTTTTCCCGTTCGCCATATCGAGATACATCTGCAAGACTTTCCCGGGGTCCCGTCTCCATATAATGCCGTGGTCGGGAGCAATTATTTCGATTTCGAGCCCGAGCTTTTGAATTTCTGCGATCTTTGCCTTAAGCAGCTGGCCGAAAGGCATTAGGATATTGGCGTAGTAGTCTATAACAGCGTGGTCCAGTTCGGCCATGGATTGACAGGTGATGAATTCGTCATCGAACCTGACCGCAGAGGCGATATGCTGGCCGAAACCATCCTGGCTGATCAATATTTTTTCTTCTTTTATATAGGTCATCATGGAATCGGGCCAATGGAGCATGGGGGTCTCCAGGAAAAGGAGTGTCCTTTTGCCTATCCTGAGGGTATCTCCCGTCTTTACCGTCCTGATAGTCCATTTGGACAAATCATAAAACCTCTCAAGCCCCTTCCTGCCTTTTTCAGTTATATAAATGGCAGCGTTGGGAGTCAGAGCCATTATGGCGTCGATGCTGGTTACATGGTCATTTTCTATATGGTTTATAATGACGTTTTTTATTCGGGAGGGATCGACAATGCTCCGTATATTCTTGATGGTGGTGTCCGCGAAATCGTGTTTGACAGTATCCAGCAAGGTTATTTCTTCATCCATAATCAGATAATTGTTATACGTTGTCCCACGGGGCGTCATGTAACCGTGGAAATCACGAATCGCCCAATCAATTGCGCCTACCCAATAAATTCCATTCTTGATTTCTACTGCCTTCATTGTCGTATCCACCTTTTGCCCGTCATATTATAGCACTATCCTAACCGCCTATCCCAATTCCCTTGCCTACCTCAATAAACAATTTTTTGTTGTGCTTCAGTATATTCATGCACGATGCACTGCCGGCACAGGCGTTTGAGAATTCGTCGAGCGTTTTGTATTTTGCTTTCATCTGTTCCCTATTTATAACGACCTTGCCATTGAGAATGGTTTTGCCGTCATGGCATGTCGCACAGTGCCTCTCCCACAAGCTTATACCTTCGGTTTTGCAGCAACTCGAAGCGAAAAATAATGAACAGATCAAAATCATAAAAATCCCGATAGCGTAAGGCGTTTTCCTATTTGACATCATTAAAACTCCTTCCTATTGAGAAAGCTTCTCCAAGGGGGCCTCCAATCCTCCAATAAGTCCGTCCCTCAGGACAAAAAACAATAGGACTTACCTTGGCAATATCCGGCAGGTCTTTATCGCCGATTACAGAATCATCCGCCTTCACATCAATAATTTCACCGATAAACTGGGTGTGCAATCCAATTTCGACGATCTTGATTACCTTGCACTCCAAAACCATAGGGAATTCCTTCACATAAGGGGCATCGACCAGGTCGCTCTTTACCGGAGTCAGACCTGTAACTGAAAATTTATCAATAGTTCTGCCTGAGACCATCCCGAAATAATCTGCCTCCCGGGCATATTTTTCCGAAGGTATATTTATCGTAAATGCCTTGCGTTCAATTATGTTGCCATAGGTATAAGTGGCTTGCCTGAGCGAAACCGAGACGCAGGGCGGCTTGGAGCAGCATATTCCTCCCCAGGAGAAAGTCATCACGTCAGGTCTGCCGTCCTTGTCATAAGACCCCAGTACCCAAACTGGAGTCGGGTAAGCCAGTGTTTTTGGGCCTAATGATTTTTTCATGTAATCCTCCTTTACCCACACAGGGTCTGCGGATCCGCAGACCTTGTATAAAGTCTACATCACAGTCTGACAGTTTGCAACGCCCTATTTTTACTCAGAAAAATTGCATCCCCTCCAGAAAGGCCTCCCGGGCAATAACGTATTTGTTACCTTTTAAAACGCCCTTTAACGGGATGGGATAACAACCTCCTATTCCATGCCGTAAACTCTCCAGGGGCCACCGTTCATTGCAGGATCTGCATTTCATATATCCTTCATAAAAGCTAAACCCTAATTTTTTTGGATAGCATTCTTTGCATGCATTAAAATATGATTGGATTTCACCGTTGACCATTACAAGGAAAAAACTGATTTTTTTACCTTCAATAGACAGAGAATAAAACTCGGGCTGTTTTTGCATGAGGGTGCTCACTTCTATTTCAGATGTGTATCCGTTAAAAGGCGCCTGGATGTATGAAGGTCCCTTTGCACATGAGGTCAGAATATACATCAGGCACGAAAGAGCCAATAAAAGTCTCATATGCAATTTTAATACTTTCTGATGATATGCGGCAATGTTTCCCAGCCTGCTCATTACGTATAACTTGATATACGTATAACGTGAGGTTGACACTGCTGAATTTATAAATTATTATAAAAGTCCATGAAGGTAAAGGTTCTCATAGTGCTTATTGTGTTCGCCATGACTATCGTTGCGCCATTTAAAATCAATGTTAATTTCCACCCGGGCAATAAAACCGCATCTATTTTAACGCTCGACGTTTGTGATGGCTCGGGAAGCGCTCTTTCAGCGCGGGCGGACATTCCATGCGTATTGGAATGTCCCTGCGCGTTATCGCTTATAGAGAGCAGTTTTAAGTATGTGGCTGCAAACTCTGTTTTCACTCCATTTCTAATAGCCTTTCAACAGGAGCGCCCTCCGAAAACCTGACCGGCAGAACAAAAGTGTGAGTCGTTTTTGGCGCAGGCGCTAGTCTATGCCCCCGCCGTGAGTGTATTTGCTGCATGACGTACCCACGCTATGCTCGGCTCCACTTTGGAATGTATATACAGGTATTTTTATAATCTTTTATTTAAAAAGGAGAATTCAGTATGAAAATGCTCACAATGTTCCTGGTAATATGCCTCCTGTTTACTTGCGCGTACGCCGGCGCAGCATGTGCGGAGGAGAGTCCCAAAACCTGTAAGCTCTGCGGGATGGACCTGGCCGATTCACCCAAGAGCCGTATGCTTATAGTCTATTCTGATGGAACCTCTATTGCGGTCTGCAGCCTGCACTGTGCAGTTGAGGAGATGAAACAAAACAAAGACAAGCAGGTCAAATCGCTCATGGTCGCTGATTACTTGACGGGAGAAATGATAGACGCCAGGACTGCAGCATGGGTAATCGGCGGTGATAAGATGGGTGTCATGACCGCTGTGGCAAAATGGGCCTTTGCCAGAGGAGAGGACGCTCAGAATTTTGTGAAGGAGCACGGCGGGAACGTGGCTGCCTTCGACGAAGCGATGAAGGCTGCCGCCGATGAAGCAGCTCTGGAGGGCGGACATCCTGTTCACCATCACCCGGGAGGCCAGATGCTGTATAATCCGGCTTTTGGCGATGATATATACCATACTCACCCCGCCGGCATGTGGATGTTCACTTATAAGCACATGTATATGAATATGGGCGGGCTGCGCGCGGGCAGCAGCAACGTCGACACACACAGCGTCGGTTATAATGACAACAGCAAACCATATAATTATATGATGATCCCTACCTATATGGACATGCACATGAACATGTTTATGGCGATGTACGGGGTAACTGACAACCTGACCCTGATGGGCATGGCTAATTATGAGGTTAATGATATGCAGATGCTGATGGACATGGGACCCAGGATGCCGAGGATGCGTTACGTGACCCAACCCACCATGCAAACAGAGGGATTTGGTGACACGGAGCTGCGGGGGCTGTACAAGATCAACAAATACCTGACCGGCAGTCTCGGTCTCAGCATTCCCACCGGCTGCATCAACCAGACGGATATGATGATGGGCAGAGTAGAACGGGCGCCTTATGACATGCAACTTGGTTCAGGAACATGGGACCTCAAACCTGCGCTCACATACAGCGCCCTCAGCGATGACGCAAAATGGAACTGGGGCGCCCAGGCCATGTATACGTATCACACGACAAAAAACAGTGACGACTACAGCCTCGGTGATAGCTTCAAGGCGACCAGTTGGCTGCAGCGCGCTTTCGGCCCCGCCACAACATCGTTGCGCCTTGCCTATACCGATACGGGCAGGATCAGCGGCCAGGACTCACAGATCCTGTTGAGCCAGAATTGGGCGCCAACACCAGATGGCGATCCCCGCAATTACGGGGGGCAGCGCCTTGATGGCTTGATAGGAGTTAATATTGTGGCAGGCAGACTTACTTTCGGAGTCGAAGGCGGCATGCCACTATATCAATACCTGAACGGCCTGCAGTTGAAAACCCAATTTGTCATCAATACAGGCATTCAGGTAATGTTCTAAGTTTTACAGACTCGTCAATAGTTCTGGAAATAAGTTTCCCCTCACCCTTGAGGGTGGCTGGTGGGGGTGGGGGGAACAATGTGATCAGCCGGACCAGCCAAATCCGGCCCAAATCCGAACGCCTGTACGCACAGGTTCTTTCTTCGCGGGCACTATCCGGTAATATTCTATAAAGAGTAAATTATTTTGAAGGAGCGTTATTTATGAAAAATTCTTATGACCGGGGTCCCCGCCAGGCATTCAGTTGCCCTTCTCAGTGCTTGGCGGGGTGCAGGGGAAGTGTTCATGTAATGGGGAGTCTCCTTTTAATCCTGGCACTAATAGGTGCAGGGTATCTTTACATCAGCTACAAGGAGAAAAGGGTAGAGAGTGATATGCCAAAGATCCTGGCAGCTTATGAAGGAATGCTTGATGATTATATAAAAGATCCGGAAGACAGGGCGAAACTTAGGCAGGCAGTGGGAATTATGGCGGATTTGATGTACAAATACAATCCAATGGGCATTAATTTAAAAGCGGTCAAAGAAATAGAAAGACAAAGAATGTTGCTCGAAAACGGTCAGAGCGGCGGAGTGGAAAAATGAAATGAAATAGGCGCTGTTAGATTCAATCCCGCGCTTCCGTATACGCCCTCAATGGTAAACTGTGGAACTTAGCGCTTACGGTTATTCGTTCTTTTTCTTGCGCATTCGTAAGACACTCGAAAATACATCAATCATGGCATCAAGTTCCCCGGAGTCCAGTTCACCCATCGTGCGAAACATGTCGTTCATGCCTTTGTGCATGACGAGCGATTGAAACTCTCTCGGCATATAATCCGCGAGTGTCAAATATTCCACAAACGATTGGTTCAAGGCCCTTGTGAGTTCAACAACAGTTCTTCGCGGCAGAATCCGCCTGCCACTCAGGCTTTCTTCGACGATATCTTTTGAAGTTGTTTTAAGAGGCTCGAAGAAGGCATCTAAGTCCTCAACATTGCTCAAATCTTTTTTTAATCGCTCAATAAATACCAGAGGCATCCCGTCCTCTGACTGATAACTCGACAGTTTTTTCTCATCCATTAAGAAATGCATCGCTACCTCAGGGCTTACAGTTGCCTGTGCCCTTTCAAGGAGCAGCTTTCTTTCAAGGGAGATTTTCTGCTCCTCTGTTCCCGCATATACTTCAGCAATTCTTTTTATCATCTTTTCCGTGGCGATTCTGCGGGTTATGTCAGGGTGGCGCTCAACGTTAGAGATGTACTCAGGGGTGTATCCTATTGCATCTGCAAACTCCTTTTGTGTCTGCTTTGCCTTCAGTCTTATTTCCTTTATCGAATACCAAAGTGCCATTTCTAAATGATAAACAATGGAAAGACCAAAAAACAATCGTCTGGTGAGAGTGTTGCGAATGTCAGTAAAACTTAAGCGGTTCAAAGAGGTTTAGATTTTGGGTGGCAGAGGGCCTCGCAAAAGGTCGTCATACCAGCGAAGGCGAGTATCCATAGTGTAAACAACTATTTGAAAAGAATGGATTCCCGTTTTCACCAACGGTACCAACAGTAGGTGCCCTAACCGACAGAAGGCGCTGAAGCGGCGCCAACAGTAGGTGCTCTAAGCGGGTTCTCTTATGCATGGGAATGACGAAAAAACGCACTCCCCCGACTTTTTCCCGAGTTTATCAAGTGTACTAATCAGTAAAAAGTAATCGTAATTTAATATTGGCTTAACTTATATGTAATCTAAAAGATGTAAGATAACTAACTAATTAGTTATCTTTGATAGGGAGGGAATTATTATTATTTGCATGGATCCGGTATTGGACAGAGGGAAGTTTCCGAAAAAAGCCAACTAAGAGTGGTTTAAAGGAGGGGAAAAGTGTTTTACACAAAAGAGGTCTCAGTTGATTCAGTTGTCATTATTGATGGTACCAGCCCCAGGACAAAAATCGACAATACAAGAGTTGCATTTTTCAGGGACATTTATTCTCAAAAAGAGGAAGAGCTTGCTTTTGAAATTCCACCTGTTGACGTATCTCTGGTACAGACCGGGGAGTCGGGCAAAGAGATATTCGCGCTGGAAGACGGCATGCACAGACTGCTTGCGCAAAAAGAAATTAAGATGAAGAAAATTAAAGCAAGGATCCGCACGGATGTATCAATTTCAGAAGCAGAATTGAGTTCTTATGAGGCAAAAAAACATCTGATAATGAAAGCATGTGAATCAAATGCCAGGCATGGGATGTCGCTGAGCAACGAAGAGAGAAAAGGTGCTGTTCAAAAAATGACGATATATGGATGTACAAGCGCCGAAATAATAGCGACAGGCATAGCGAGTAAGGCCACAGTATACAGGTGGCTGCAAAGTGAAGTAAGAGAAAGAAAAGATACGTCGATGCATGAGAGGGCCAACAAAAAAGATCAGGTAAAGGCTCTATTAATACAGGGAGCATCTATTAAGAAAATTACCCGGGAGACAGGGGTACCCAGAACAACTGTACGCCGGCTTATACACGAAGTTGCAAAAAAAAGTCTTAACCCCCATGAACAAGGACAAGCGGAAGTGGCCGGGAGTATTAATGAGAATAATGGCCAAGCGTACAAATGGATGCCTGCTGATGAGAAGGAAAAATCATTGGAGGCCCAGGGCGCTATGACGCCGACACCCCATATCCTGCAATCATCTGCCTGTCTAATGCTGGTTGAATCAACAAAGAAAGAAATAGATGAGATATATGATGCAATTCGCAAGCTTGACGTTAACGACGCTACCGAACATGAGATCAAAACTACTGTTTTGCCGCTGCTTGCTCAAAAGTTCCCTGGTGTAGCTAAAATCATAAAGGACGGAGGATACGCGATAGAAATGGAAGCGCTTTATGATGAATTAAGAGACGCAAGAAACGAACTGCACAATAAAAGAAATGAGCTTTTAAAGAAAAATGATCTGTTGCAGCAGAATGAGGCTCAACTGAAAAGAAGAACCGAAGTCTGCAACTATCAATGCGAATTTACAACGGAACGGCTGCGTCAGGAATTCGAGAAGTATGTAAATTTTATGGTAACGCATATCAATGAGCATATTCAGGCAATGCCCAAGGTTTCTGAAGATGACTCCGGCATCCTTAGACAATTAGCGGCAAATAGTATCTTTACCCTGCTGTCAGTGCTGGAATGGGGAGATGATAATGGTCTGTCAAGTCAGAGGACAAAAGAAAAGTTTGAAGAGTTCAAAGATATTATTACGGGGATGTACATGAATAATAAGAGTATTAATAGCAGAATAACCATGCTGGCAGAAATTTACCATAAAATACCCGGCATGCCGAAATCATTCAGTTGAGAGGGGGTGCTATGGTAAACGTCAATAATAAAATCGAGGAATTCCTCAATAAAAATAAGGGAATTATCATTAAAATTGCCAGAAAGAGTATAGGCCGTAATTTTAACGAAAAAGAAGCAATGTCAATTGCATATCTTGCCGGACTACAGGCCAAAGTATATAAAAGGGATCAATTTCAAAAGACAAAAGATACTACAGTTTTTGTCTGGTATCTAAAAAAAGGTTTTGAAAGTATCCGTGGGCTGGATGGCGGCGAAAGTCCCAGTCATGGAAAACATCGGGCTTCTGATGACGAATCGAGGTCAGTTGATTTTGAGAGGGTATCTTTGCCCTCTGGTGCAATTGAAGGGAGAGCAGACAGCCGAAATCCCAAATATGCAGGGTTTGGGACAGAGACCGGCACTGAAGCAAACAGTGAATTTCATGTCTGCATTAAGTCGTTCAAGGATAGATCAATTTCAAAAAAGATACTGGATACGCTAAGGCTTTTAACGCATCAGCGCTATGCTACGCCTGCAATCAATGAGCTTGAGAAAATGTACGGGTGTACCAGAAGAGGGACACTTTCAAACAGGATACTTAAGGAGCTTATTTCTGAAATCAGCGCCATGGGAATGAAACTTTTCAAGGCTGAATGCCTGAACGGCACACACAGCGTTGTAATAGCATGTGCCGGATCCCGAGAAGATGCCGACCTTTACTTTGCTGAATACGGCAAGGTGCTTAAATGCAGTCAGCTTGAGATGCCCCCTGTTTCCAAATGACGGAATCCGCCTCCCCTGTTTTATCCCTCCCCCGCAAGGGGGAGGGATTTTTGCGCGCCCGGAATAAGTGGTTGAAGAAGGCTTATATAATGCTTTTATCCATTGTCATAAAAAGCGTAACAGATTATGCATCAGAGTCACTAAAAATTAAACGCGGCAATCTATGTTATTAGGTAGTTATCAAAAGTAGTATTTATCAGCCATAGATAAAGCGTGTTGACGAAACAGCACCGCATTATTGAACAGGCTGCGAAAGGACAAATGTAATGTGGGATTATTTTGACGTAAACAGGAATGTCAATGTTCAGCCAAGTAATATTTTATTTAGAGGAGATGCAATGAGAAGATATATTGTCTTATTTATTTGCTGCACACTTTTGTTGGCTGCGCCTCTTTGCGCTGAATCGTTGAGCGATATGCCGCAGATGAGGGACTATGCTGAAGCAAAATCCCTTTCGTATCTGCAAAGGGCCTATTTTTCTCTGGAACAAGCGCTTTTTTATACTGAAAAATCGAGATCGGCCAAGAGTCTGGCGAGTTTTGACTATGGTAAATTGCTGAACGATTTGGAACTCATTCAAAAAGATCTCCATGCATATCTTTACCCCAGGAATGAAAAGATAACAGGGGACTTTATCCCATTCAAGATAGAGGGAGATTACTTCCTCGAAGATATTATCGACTCGAAATAGGAGGAAAACATGAGAAAATTCAGGGCTGTGGATTGGGTTATGGTTGGGATAATCATTGGCGCCGGACTTTTGGCCAATGCAGATCCCGCTAGCGCCGAGACAATTGCTAATTTAGCAAATATTTACCAAACGGCCAAAAACGCTATCACTGGTATCTATGGGGCATTGTTTACCATAGCAGCAGGCGTAATTGGGATTATCGAATACTTTATGAGCGGCAAGAACATAGGCATGTTGTTCACATGTGTTGTGGTTGGCGTTGCTCCGCATATACTCATTGGGTTAATAGGTCTCTTGTTTCCTGAAGTCGAAACCGGGCAATCCAATACCGCTCAAACCCAATAGGCAGGAATTAGTAATGCGATACCGAGTCCCTAAGGCGCTTAACACACCGCTGCTGTTTTTGGGGTTGCCGGCGGATGATCTGGCCATTGTTGTGGTTTTTGTATCTATGCTTATCATTGTTTTTAAAAGCTCCGGATTCCAGCAGTCCATACTCGGCATTATCATTCCAGTTGTTATAGGTTTACTTATAGCATTAGTGCTTAAAAAGATTGCCGAGGTGAGGCCGATAGGGTATATTCGCCATATTATGCACAAATACGGAGTGTGGAACGACAAAATGAGGGCGAACCATCTTATCGCCCCTGGGAAAAGATTGTATTCACCATAAAGCAGAACAATAAACGTTCTGCGTACTGCGTACTGCGTACAGCGTTAAAATAACAATAAGACAGTTCGAAGATATAATGGCGAGGCAAGATGCCACAGTACGCTGAACGCTGAACGCAGCACGCTGAGCGGTCTGAACGCCGAAGGAGAATTAGTGTTTTCATCAGAAAAGAAATCGTGGATGCTTATAGCAAAATATGCCGGAGAAGGTGCGGCATGGAAGATGATGTCGGTCATTCTTCTGCTCGTTGTTGTGTTTCTGGCACTTGCCCTCGTTAAATCGTCTCAGACTCCAAGGCGTGCCTATATAGTCCCCGGGGCCAGGCCCGGTATTTATGCCCCCGGTGAGGCGATAGAAGACGTAGTGTTGAGCATTGCCGAAAATTTTGTCCTGCTTATTGCGTCTGTAACATCCGATACTGAGGATCTCGTGACAAAACGGTCTTCGAGGTATTTAAGCCCGGCATACAGATCAAGGTTTTATGATGAGCAGAAAATGGTTGTCAATTCATTGAAGGATGGCGATATCAGCTTTCTTTTTTCCCCTGAAACACATGAAATCAGGAAAATTGATGAAAAAACATATATGGTCACCATCAATGGAGAAAGAAGCGTGCTGGGCGGAGGTGAGGTCAAGAAAAAAGAAAAGTACTATTATGAGGTTTTTTTGGAGGCAACAACACCTAATGATATGAATATCTACGGGTTTCATATTACGGATATGAGGAAGGGACAACTTTCTAACTAAAGAGCAAACAACTGCAGGCAAAAGGCGAAGGGCAAATGGCAAAAGGTAAACCAATGCAGGCTAAAGGCGAAGGGCAAATGGCAATATGAGAAAGTGTATTTTGTCTTTCCCTTTCGCCTTTCGCCTTTTGCCTTTTGCCTTCCTTTGTTTTTTTGTCTTTAGCCTTTTGCCTTCTTCAGCTTTTGCTATGGACGGGAAACGTTTTATTGATTGGAACGGCGAGGTCATTATGATAAATGCCGGTGTAAACAAGGCGGTGCAAGTCAATTTTCCTTTACCGATACTAGAGGTAATAAAGGCCACCGAAAGCATCGATGTTCAAATAAGAGAGAAGACTGTTTTTGTCAAAATACTTTCCGCAGATTTGGCAGATACGCAAATATTTGTTTCAGCCCAAGGGGTTACGTATCCCATTCTCGTGAAAATATCGCTGGAAAACAATGATTTCGTTGTTGATATACGAGATCTGAGGCAGATTATTGCACAAAAGGTCATGGAGGAACAGCGACTGACCAAAGATATAGACCCTGTGACACTTGTTGTTGCAATGGCGAGGGATGAGGCGCTTGCAGGGTTTTCGGTCACCCAAAGAGACCAACTGCTCAAAAGATTCAATAAGAACGGTTTGCTTGAAGCAAGGGTCAAAAAAGTATATCAGTCTTCTTTTTTTACAGGATTTATTGTGGAATTGAAAAATAAGTCAATTCTGCCGTTGGTAATATCGGAGCAGGATTTTGTAGGTCCTAATGTAGCAGCGGTTGCACTTGAAAGAGAGAGTGGCTATTTAGCCCCGACTCCACAGGATGCTGAAACAGCAGTAAAAGGACAGCATAAAATGCTTGTGTACCTGATTGTTGTCCCCGGAGGGCAATAGAGTATATGCAAGATCTGAATGCGCCGGAATCAATAGATGTTGAAAAAATATCACCTGAAAAACGTCCCTCTGGTATTCGCAGATTTTTCTTCGGCAGCCTGCCGCGAACTATGGCAACGATTGTAATAGCTTTTATAGGTGTTGCTGTTATTCATGCATTTTTGGCCGGATCCAACACTGCAAAGAAAAACACCAGCATGAAAAGCCAAAACCAAACCAGGGAAGATCTTGCCGAAGCAAACAAACTATTGAGCGAGAAAACCAAAACTGACCAGGAAAAAATGTTAAATCTTACTAAGGAAAATCAGGCACTGAAAGGCCAGGGTCTCAAGGAAGAAATAAGGCTTCAACCTCCTGTATCCGCACAGCAGCCATGGGTGGGACCACAATCTCCGCAAGCCTCCACAGCGGCTTACGCGCAGAAACATGCCCCCGTGTTTTCAAACCCTGGAGAGGCTGTGAATTATATGGCAGCTCAGGAACAAAAGAAGGCCGGCGTCCCGGCTTATAAGCCGATGCAGCGGGTTTTGCCGCCCCCTGAATTGTTCTCGACTCAGGCACATCAGGACCGGCCTGTAACAGCGGTAACTTCTCAGGAAAACAAGAAAGAACATGAGAAAAACCTCCTGGGAGGTTCACGTGCATCAGGTTCACTCTCTCATGGTGTCGCCGCGGTCTCCGGACTTCCCTACCCTGTTGTTATTGATGTTACTTCTGTTTCAGTTGGTCCGAACGCTACAAGCCGTCCAATAAAAGATTGTGCAATCATCGGAGCTGCAAGCGCCGATTTATCAGCAGGGAGAGTATACATGCAGGCGAAGACATTAAATTGTTATATAGGCGGCGAGTATGTTGAGCAGGCTGTTGATGGATATATAGTTGATTTGAACGATGGACTTATCGGCCTGAAGGGAAGGGTCGATGAGCAGTCGGGTCCTTATATAGCGGAACTTATTTTGGCGTCTTTTGCCGGCGGAATTTCAAAAGGATTGGCTGTAGGGGAAACAACGACAACAGTAAGCGCTTCAACTGGCGCCGTCACGACCAGCCTCACCGGCAACGCAATACGCGAAGGTCTCTATAGCGGAGCGAGCAGCGCCGCTGAAAAACTGGCCCAGAAACTGGAACAAAAGGCGGACAAGTTTATGCCATTCGTTGAGGTTAAACCAACGGATAAAGTGCAAATTGTCTTCTCTCGTGCAGTGTATGTACCTGATGACTATCATGGCGTAGATATGAGGGAACTTACGTGGATAAAATAGCACGTTTAAGCGTCGGGGCTTCGTTAAGCGGCATTTTGACTGCTGTATTTATAGTTCTTATTTTTTCCATTAATGGCTGCGGAACAACGGAAAAGAAAAATGACAAGGTAACGTTGCCGGTTAAGGACAAAGTAAGCGATGCCCTGAATGAAGCAATCGGACTTTTGGAGAAGAGGTCAAACGGCACTGATAAAATCATTGGTTATACTGCACCGGGTATGCCGTTGCGATTGCCTGGAAAGGTAATACGCGTATATATAGCGCCAATGAAATCACCAATGGGCCGGCTGATCGGCGAGCACTATGTATGGGCAATTGTCCAGGCAGAAAGCTGGTGGACGCCGGGTGAGACAGGTTTGGATACCATAGTTCCCGCTGATATATATAAGAAAAATATTCCTGACCAGGAGAAAAAATAAGTGGATTTAAGCCCGTACTGGAAGGAGGAAGAGGGGGTATCGATATTGTCTGATGGGTGCCTCGGATTTGTTTTTGATGCCAAATATCTCAGAGAGCGGTGCGGAAAAAGCTGGCAGGCTAATAAGAATATCAGTAGTTTTCAGACCATTCATAACGAATTTCTTGATTCAACAATCGCAGCTGTCAAAACTAATATCAGACTCGAATACACCGGGAACGGTATTAAAACATGTTTATGGCCGGAGTATGCCAGGCACAGAATGAAAAGTATTTACGACGATGCCTTTCAAAAAGTAATGCGTTTAAAAGAACAAATAGCTGATGCTCCGGATTTGTTGTCAGCCATGCAGCTTTCACAGATTGTTGCAACAAAAAAATATTATCTCTATATAGCCGTCAAGAAAAACAGCTTATATGACCTGGCAGGGGAAATGGATTTCTCGTATGCCAGATGCGGCGTCAGGGAGTCCATACTGATAAATTCAGACAATATCGTTGCAGATATGTCCATATGCTATAAACTGGGATTCTGGCCGGTAGTATTGCCGGCAAAGGTATTTCAGAAGCAGGCGCGATTTTTAAGCCTTCCGCTTGGGGCAGACCCCCGCTTTCTTTTCAGGATGGGGCTATTTGCAGGGAATATTGATAATGCATAAGTTTTCGTTATTATTTATTTTGATATTAGTTCCGGGGCTTCTCTCTGCACAGGACATAATAAGGACTTCAAGGTATGATCGGGCTCGAATGTCGGCCAACAGTTCTGATAAGGTCGATGTTTTAAGGGAAAGATATGGCATACCCTTACGTTCTTCGATAATATCCCCCTCTTTTGGTGATGATATAATCCTGGCGGTCCGCGGAACTGATCTTAAGGGAGAGGATGGTCCCTCCGGTCAGGCAGAAAGTCAGCCCGTTTTCTTTAAAGACGATGCTTTTACAGCATACTATATGCTTTTCAAAAAAGAGCCTGTAATAATAGGTGCGCATGCCTATTTCTTTGATGTTTATGGTACCCGGTATAAAATTTATTATGTAAGAAACGGTTCTGTAATAACAAAAGTTATTTCAGCGAATGAAGCGTTTCTATCTCAGGACAACTATACGCTTAAGGCATGGGGACGAAAAAAACATGAATAAAAATACTAATCAAAATAATCCCTCCTCGCCTCCGTTCGGAAAGTGGGGGATGGGAGAATTTGTTGTGTCAGGCCTTCTTATTTTTCTTGCAGCCTATGGATGCGCTACAACGGATAATCATTCGAGAGGTTTTCAAGACGGTGAAAATGTGACAAATAAAGATACAGAAAAAGAAGGAGATATTAGAAAATCACCCTATACAGAACCATATAAATATATTTGGGAGCCGCAAATACTACAGGAAATTATTGTTCCGGGAGCAATCAGGGGAGGCGTATTTTATCCTGCGCACAAAGAGACAATAATCGTGAGGCCGGCTGAACCTGTTTTGAGATCATTGGAATAGTAAAAGGACTGATAGCAATGAAAATAATGTTCTTTGCACTGGTGATAGCCATACTGATGATGCCTCAATTGGACTATGCGGAAAGTCCTGATAATAAGGGAGCAGATGAGGAATACATGTTGCTTCTGAGGTACGCATTAGAAACAGTTCCGGCATCTCCGGCAGAAGCAGAGCAGGAGAAGGCAAGCGAAGCAGAGCAAAAGAAGAAAATCATTATCACTATAATTCCTGAATCTTCCGGCCTCCTTCTCCTAGATTGCCCTTAGGGTCCACGGTCGAGTAGACCGTATAGGGCTCATCCGGCACAATAGGCGCAAAGCCAAGAGCATCAACTATGTTGTTTTAGTGTGACCCGTGCAATGGTTTTTTCATTTTTTCCTATAGTCAAAAGGAATATGTTGCTTAACCCCGATATTTTAGATTGCCATCATATATGAACTCTAACATATCATATATGATTTCTATTGTGCTATAATCTATTCAAAACAGGATTGGAGGTCCACATTATGCCGTTTGCAGATACACTTTCAAAGCTGAGGAAAACCAAAGGGCTTACACAGGAAGATCTTGCTAAAAAGATCGGCGTGGGGATCGCTCAGATGAGACGATATGAAAAGGGCGTTTCTTCTCCCACTCTGGAGATCATCAAGGGCATGGCTAATACGCTCGGCGCATCGGCAGATGAGCTGATCTTCGGCGAGAACGAAGGGGTGGCGACTGCAAGGATTCTCGATAAAAAACTTCTTGAGCAGTTCGAGACGATTTCACGCCTGAACCCCCACGACAAAGAAGCTCTCATGACTATTATCGAAAGCGTGATTATAAAGAACAAGATTCAGGAGGTCTTGCCGCCGATGTCTGACACGGCATGGTCAAAAAAGATGCGCAGTGTGATCGCTGAGTTCAGGAAAGGCGCCGCAGGGTATTCAACAGAGGAGATCGAAAGCATTGTCGACGAGGCAGTCTCTGCAGTAAGGGCGGAAGAAAAACGCAAACGAGTGAAAGTTGGAGCGCAAGCTTAGGGCCGTCATCGACACCAATCTGTTTGTCAGCGGGCTCTTTGCAACAGACTCGCCGGCTACTGAGCTTCAGAATCTCTGGATCAACCGGAAATTCGAGCTTGCGACCTCTCTTGAGATTCTCAGAGAAGTGAGCCGGGTACTGCAGTATCAACGGATCAGGGAGCGGCTTCAGTTCAAGGATGAAACGGTCAGGCGGTTCTTCAGGCTTATCTTCAGAAAGGCGGTTATCACCAAGGACCTCTACTCAATCGACCGGATCACCAAAGACCCCTCCGATAACATGTTCCTCGCCTGCGCACTCGAAGTAAAGGCCAATTACATCGTCTCGGGCGACAAGCACTTAAGAGAGATAAAGCACTTCCATGGCGTCAAGATTATCGACGTCAAAGCATTCGTCGAGAGCGTGAGGAAGGGGCAGTCTTAAAAACTCCGCCCCCATAAGAAATAATCCGACATGAGTTGCAACATTGCCAATTTTAAATTCAGACCGCTTTACAACATCATGAACTATTAACGCAAGAGACCCGACCATCATAACAGCGCTCCAAATCATAATCTTCTTATATTTGCTCATTAAAAAATCTCCCTCCTCAGTCATTAGGCGTTAACCTATTTTCTATACCTCTGTACTACTTAGGCTTAGCGTAGACCGATTGCATCATATTGGTATTTGGCTGATAGGGACCAAACCTTATCTATAGCCTGAAAATTCAAACTGAGACACTACCAAAAATGTCTCGATAATTAGTGGCGAATATTAATCATAGGTTTAGAATAGTAAAAAATCATAGCATGAAAAATTATCCGTAATCAACTGAAGAAGGAAAGTAATATTTATAAAAGAGATACCTGAGTGGAGTTCGTATGCTGTGGGTGAAAGTAAAGAAATCGAACTGAAAATTCAAATATAAAGGAGGCGGCGGGTCTTTTATGAGCCGTATTTGATATGACCAGAAAATGCCCGATTTTTGTATCAGCGTTATTTGTTTTTTTGTGCTTTATTAATGCCGCAATAGCTGGGGAACCAGATGACTCAATGCGGTATGTTATTAAGAGTGACAGAACCAGTCCGCTTTGCGACGTGAAGAAAGGAGATGAGCAGAAAGAGGATAAGCGGGTGGAGGGGACACGCATAAGCCTGAACCTGAAAGGTTCAAAATTCGGCGATGTCCTGCGGTCATTGGCCCAGCTGTACACACTTAATTACTCAATATCTTCGACATCCCCCGGGGCTTCAGGAATGCTGACTGACGGGTCTTTGCCATCGTCTCAGCCTTCTCTCCAGCCGGCCATGCATGGCAGCGGGCAGCAGGCAGTTCAGAATATTAACGATATAACAGTAAATTTCGCCTACAAAGGCGATTCTGTTGACGAGGCTGTAGGGCTTCTCTGTAAAGGGGCTGATGTCTTCTGCGAAAAGGAGAAGGAGTTGTGGGTAATCAGCAGGCATGAAGTCTACATAATAGACAAGGACATCTTCTTTACCTATTCGGTGTCGAATGGCGGCGGAGCCACTGGCGGCACTGCTTCGCCGGGCGCGTCTCAGCCCATATCTGGAACTGCAACAGCAGTGCAGTCATCCACGGCAACAACTGCTGCTGGAGCAGTCGGATCGATGACAACCGGGTCTTCCGGATCTGACAGCATAGTGCTATCCGGGAATTTCGACGATTTCGTTCATTTCATTAAAACGTTTCTGAGTAAAGAAGGCTCAGTCCAAATATCTAAAAGCGGCTACGTTGTTGTAGTGGATGTCCCCAGCGCAATATCAAAAATAAAAACAATAATGGCAAAAGACAGCGAGATGTCCGGAATCAGGGTTAAGTTGGATGTGATCAGCATTAACCTCTCCGATGATTATTCGGCAGGCGTGAACTGGAACGCGGTTATCAAAAACGCTGCGATAGAAGGCAGTTTTGCACCTTCGGGTGCGTTTAATCTTGGCTACAACACCACAAAAGGCGGTAATCCCATACAGACGCTGCTTGGCGTCCTTGGGACGTATGGGAACTCAAAAGTGGTCAAAAGTTGGGAAACTACGGCTACCAACGGGGTCCCTATATTTTTTAATGTAACAGAGCAAATCCCATACGGTACTCAGACTCAGGCAATTACAAGCGGCATAGCGCAGACATCGACAACGGTGAACTACATTAGTGTAGGACTGAAAATTAAGATACTGCCTAACATCAGGCAGGACACTCTTAACGGAGGGATCTATGCGGAGCTTTCAGAATTGGTCAGTATGGATAATATCGGCGGGTCAGTTAGTCAAGGCGGCACAACCGCTCCCGAGACTTCGCTGACCAATACAGCTGTCCCGCTAGCTATAAAATGGGGCGACAGTTTTGTTCTGACGGGATTTAAGACTAAACAGGACTCCATTAGCGTCAACGGAGTTCCGGCTCTTTCAAAGATCCCTATTCTTGGGGCCTTGTTTGGGTCGCAACAAAAAAACAGGGATAGCTCAGAACTCTGCATCGTAATTACAGCTACAAAAAACAGTGAGCGTCAGTATGTTGGGGGTGGGCATGATTAAAAATCTGTTGCGGAAAAATCAGATCAATGAAAGTTTTATCGATGCGCAGGCTACTGATACCGGGGATTCTGTCAATACCGGTGTGAAGACAAAATCACCAAAAATACAGTTGATTTCAGTTCTGATATTTCTTTTGTTAGCAGGGCTCGGATTTGCCGGCATGACGTTCATCGCGACTGACAACAGCAGCGACAAAAAAATACAGGGGCCCTGCCGTCAGTTGGCGGGGATGCAACCGTGCTCCCAGTCTTCTCCCCTCCCGGTTGCGCCTCACGCTCAGCAGGCCCCTGTCCAAAACGCTGAGGGTAAAAAGCAAAGAGCAGAGAGCACGGTGCTCCACGCAGAAGATCGGGATGTTTTCAAGGAGTTTTATTTGAGGCATGTGGAGCAGGGTGCAACATTGACAAAAGGCCCTGCAATGCATCTGGAACAGAACCTTCCGGACCTGACAAGACTCGTGAATGCAAATGGCGGTGCGCAGGCACTGCCGCCGGTGCAGATATTAAACACTGCACCCGTCAATGAGCAGTCCAGGGAAGTGAAAATCTTTGGCATAACGTGCTTCGGCGAAAACGGTTTGCCTGACGACAAGTGTGTAGCGATAACAAGCGAAGGTGTGCTGAAGAAAGGCGACAAGCTCGGCAGCGAGACCGTTTTCGCCGTAAACAAGACGTCTTTTGAGACAAGTAAAAGGACAGTGGAATTCAACTGATGAGAGTACTGGAGAAAAAAGATAAAAATTCCAGATCTATTAAAATCTACGGCGGGAGAGCGTATCTTGCTTTTGACAATAAAAAAGAGGAAGAATACCTCAAGTTCGCAGCTTATCTGCTGTCAAACGACTTCTCGCAGGCTATCTTCAGACTTGAGACAGGGTATCTCTTTGTAAAGCGGACCGGCGATGTAATAACTTTAGATGCGAGGGCCATCACTGACGACAGCGAAGCCAAGTTCGAAATAGACTCCTTCTTTGAAGGCCGGGCCGCGGAGGTCTTCGATGAGTCCGAAGTCCCGGAGGTCAGGAAGGGTCTGCTTTCGGACAAGAGAGTCGTTCTCGCAATCGTGCTCGTAGCAATAGCCGTATCCTTTTATACGTTCTTTAAGATCACCGAGCCGAAGAAGTACAGCACAATAAACAAAAATATGCGTTCAGCACCCTCTCCGCTCAGTGATAAGGAGAAGGAAAAGTTAACGGTGGCCGACACACGGAAAGTCGCTGAACAAATTTCGATCATTATTTCTTCCGTGCGCCAAGACGCATATGCAAGGATAGCATCTATGACGGTACATAAGACAGAGAGTCCACAGTTTGTCTCATATATAGTTGTCACGAACATAGAATACTGTTATCCGGAGGTAGGGTCAGTATCAAAAGACAGGGGCATATGGGGGAAGTCGCTTACGAAAACCATATCCCTTGAGAGGAAAGACATTATTCCTGTAAAGAGCGAAGATTTTGATGTTTGTTCTCTGCAGATGCTGAACAACGGTTTTTATGTGCAGGAAAGGAAGGACAAGTGTGTCCATTTTGTATACGAAGGCGACGCCTCTAAAACGGTTAATACATATAATTACCTTACGCGCTGCGATGCTGCGCTGAATTCCATGAGCATCTCGACAGGGAAGGGGAAGCTGGATGTCACGCTTTGTAAATAGCGTCGAGCGTCATAGAGTTAAATTTATCCGCAGGACGCACGACACACGACGCTTTACGCCCGACGCATCAGGTTTCTCCCTTATCGAGATGTCTCTATCCCTGGTGATTATGTCGATCATCCTGGCGGCCACTTTCAAACTCATCAACGCTTATACGATGCAAACCAATGTCAACCGGCAGTCCTACAGCATTTCAGCGCTTGCGCAGGCGATCAAGAACAATGCAAAGCTGATAATGGATGCCGCGATGACGGAATGTACGCAGTTTATGACGACATCGTACTCAAATGACTATTGGGGATGGAGAGACTCGCATTGCCAGAACACGTCTCCTTTTCCTGTTTATAACATATTCACGAAAGTTCTGACTTACAACGTTGATACTGCAAACTTCTCAAACACGGTATCTGCAATAATATACAATGTCAATCCGTCTTGCTCGTATACCGGGCAGACCGCTACTACGGTGACTTTTAACTGTGCCCCTCTTGGTATCACCGGCTTGCAGTACCAGACCAGCGTATATCCGACTGCAAACACTTACGCTAATACCGGATGCCCGGCGGGCGCGCCCAACTGCACCACGCCTGGCGTAGTATCCAGCGCTGCTTCCTGGGGCGGCGCGACAGTGACTTTCAGTCCTCCAAACACAACCGGTACCAATTCGGATTTTCTGAATTTTTTGGATTTCCCGTCATCAGTATGGATTCAGTACAACGAATACCTGTCGAATACCGGTCAGACAGTCTCGCATAACGACATGCTGAGCGGATCCAACCCAGGGGTTTACGCCTGTAGTCTCAGTATGGCAGACCTGTATCTTGACAGGGCAAAAAAATCGAGGGACAATCTTATTGCGCTCGATGCTGCGCTCAGAGGGTACGCCATAGGCAATATGACTTCTGAGTTTGAGAATGTGCCTCCAAACGGTCTTAGCAGTAAGGATATTTTCTTTGTGCCCTGGATATGGCAAGCTTTGGCAACGACACAGGTCAACTCTCTGACCTTGTGCAATAACTCCACTACTTGCAATTCCATAGTATCTGGCGCTCAATGGGCTACGGCTTCGCAGGCCGACTCTTTTGCAGACGTGTGGTTGCTCCTGACACAAAATCTTATGTCGTCGAACCTGACTTATGTTGCCGACGCCTTCGGCAACCCATTGAGGATAGTGCCGGTTAACAACGGTTGCACCGGTGATGTTTCCGGATGTGTTCCTTCTACCAATTTGCCGCCTAGGCCTGAACAGAACTACCTGGCTGCTATGACATCCTCGGGCTACACTCCGATGCCTCCATATGAAAGCCTTATCGTGAGCCCCTTATGTATGGCTAATGCAACTGCATATCCGGACTGGTGCCGGTGGACAGTGGTGTATCCCAATTAAAAGCGCATCGAGCGTGCCCAAGGCAGCTATGTTGGTTAAGCGTCAAAGAAAGTGCAGAATGCTGAACGCTGTAACGCTTTTTTAGGAGAGAGAATTGGATATAAAAAGTCGGCTGAAGAACATAATCTTTTTTGGTAAAAAGAAAGAGGCAAGAGAAGTAATATACAGCGCCGAGGTCTCTGTCCCGAGTTCAGGACGGGACATTATCGAGGTACTGAAAAACGTCAGGCAGGAATTGAAAAGCAATCTATACATTGACAGCGCGTTAAGCCTGCTGTCAAAAGGCAAACCGCGAAGCCTCGCATATAAAGGCATCCTTCCCGACAATATTTTGACTTTACTGAAGACTGGAGAAGCCAAGCAGGTGATGGCTGGAGACCTTTTCAAAGATTACCTCCCCATGCAACACATGATCCAAAAGGCTGAAGGCATGATGAAAAGCGCCCTCGTGGAACCAACAATCATGTATGTGATAGTCTCATGTCTTTCATATTTCACTGTTAATACTTTTTATATAAATTTCAGCAAAATGCCGCACATAGACATGTCGACCATAGGTCCCATAAGGAATTACTACTTTTTTCTTGTATCGGCTCCAATTATCTCGGTGCATTTTCTCATCATGAAGTTTCCCGACAGGATACCTCTGTGGAACAGAGTATACAGATATATCAGGGCGGCAAATTATCTTCTGATAATAAAGACGCTTAATGATAATGGCATGTCATCAGCAGACGCAATAGCTTTTTTCAAGAAACTTGACGATAAACACTTACTCAAAGGAATAAAGGCGCTGAAGCCGCATGAGAAAAATATTGAGGGCCTCGCAAAAGCCCTCGCTTATTATCTTGCTCCGGTTGAGAGTGCGTTATTAAAAACATCGGTCAAATTTGGAGAACAGCCGAGAATCCTTGCAGGTATTGTTGAACGAAGAATTATGGACGTTGAAAAGGTCGTAACCGGCATTACAGGCACATTCAACAGACTGCTTACCACCTATGCTCTTATACCAATAGGGATATCGATTTATGTGCTGTTGTCTATAGTGGGACAGTTGACGCAAAGGGTTTGAAAGCCTGTGATGCGCTATAATCTGGAATCGAAACTGGCAGTGGATACCCCTATGGTTGAGATGCAAACTAAGAGCCTAAAATCCGGATTCCAGGAAATTTGTCTAAAATCCGAACACTTTTTTTGTTTTTAGAAGATTTGTCACGAAGAGAATCTCTTTGAAAGTATGTATTTTTTAGTTTCTACTCTTTGGCACAGATCTTGCTTTTTAAATATTAAAGGGACGTAACAGGTACGGAGTAGATTAGATAGTTAACAGGCGCTTATTAAAAAGGGTGGTGAATTATGATTACCCAAACTGAGTTGCTTGAAATACTGAGTGAGAGTCCTCTATATCGCTGTATGGACGAGTTTGATTTAGCGATCATCTTTGAAAGTCTACACGAACATATAGCGGCACAGAATAAAGATTTAACGTTGCGTGTTCATTGACCGCAGGTACTCGCTCTCAGCTCAGACGCCCTGCACCCCGGAACGCCAGGTGATTGTTCCGTAACAATTTTTGAGAACACTTACGACCCACTTGCCCTCTTCACCCTAACCATCACGACTTCCACTTAAGCGCAGGCAAATGTATACGTCATGTCTCATCTCTTGTCCCGATTGAATCTGCCGATAGCAATTCTGCAATATCTCTATCTCCCTGGAAGAACTGAAATCATGGTGTCTTGTGAGTTGAATTTAACCGGCATTGCCGACTATATTGCGAACCGCTGCTCTCACTTTCATTCACATCCCACTCGAACTTCCGTGCCGGACCACGCGGGGAATACACCCGCTATCGTCCAGAATTTTTACGAAAGTAATATTTTACGTGACCACACTTCAACAGATTACGCGGCGCGCGAGAAATCGCGGAATATTTGGGGTGAGAAGGTCTCAGGCGGGATAAATAAAAGAGGAGGAATTAAAGTGAAAAAGGCAAGTGAAGTTATGTTCACGGTTGAGGGGTATTCGCTGATCGAGATTTCCCTCGTATTAGCGCTCATAGCGGTTCTGGGAGGAGGCGTGTTTCTCCTTTACAACAACAGGGTAGCTCCGGCAACATGGAGCAACTCGCAATATAACACGTTCAACGGAGTGCTTGCTGCCCTCAACACATGTAAGAGCGACAGGGGAGGAACTTATCCGGCGGCAGCAACAGCGGGGAGCATTATCGCGCCTGGCACTACCACCGTGACTGGAGCCTTATCGCCATATGTCGGGTCTAACTCGGCAGACATAATTAAATGGACATACCAGTGCGTATCGGGAGGGACATCTGCGGTAATAGCCATTGTTGACAGCGCTACGCCTAATGCTGACGCCGAGGGGATGCTGGTGAACAAGATTAACAATGCGGGGAATGGCGCGCTGAACGCCGCTATAACCGGCACAACCGACACCGTTGTCACTGTAACAATTGCGGGGACAACATGCAGCTAGCAGGCGTGCCATGCAAATGATTCTGATGGGTGTTATCGCGGCCCTCCTGGCTATTACGGCCTTCATGGGGCAGGGGTTCAAAAACCCCGCTCTGCACTGCGACACTCAAGCTGTAGCTGACGGCCCGGCGCCAGAGTCGTCTTACTACGGCAGCGCCGGAAATATGGCAGCGGCAGCAAACACAACTATGGAGCGTTACAGGCTGGCAAGCGTGGAGCAGTCGCTTGTAGATGTGTGCAGGGCTATATACTGGATGGGAAAAAACAATGGTTGTTCTCCCCTTAGCGAGAGCTTTACCTGGAGCTTCCTGTTCCAATACGGCAATGCAGGGACACTCAACAGCATTCTGAGCGCGACATCTTCAGACACGTTTTCATGCGCAAACCCGGCGCAGTACGGCGCCTATCTGCTGAATAATCTTTACACCAGCACCGATCTGGCAGGATACAGCTATAACCTCAACAACAGCGCAGGGACGGGAGTAATCGGAGGGCAGGCTGACCCGTGTGCGTATGCTGACATTGTTTATACGCAATAGAAGATTGCAGGATTGTCAGCACATTCAAACATCTTACCGTCAAGGGGTGAAGGAAAATGGAATGTCTTGTTGAGCGGAGTGCGAATGGCTTCTACAGGCTTTTTGTCAGCAAAGTAATCGACCGGGTAGGGAGGGACAAATACGTTTTTGCAGTAGGCAAGAAAGTAGACACGAGAGACTCGCATATAATCAATACTCTGAACTCCCTTGGCATCCTTACATATAGTGAGAGTTTTGAGCTGCTGAGGGAAGCGCTCAGGGAATTAGGGAGCAATGGCGTGATAATAGACTACGACCCGAACGATGTCACGGTGATTGATGGAGATGTCTACTTGCGCGCGGACGACGGCAACCGCATTAAGGTCAAGCCGATCTTCTACCCCCTACAGGAGACAGGTGAGATTCAGATACTGCTGAGCTACGACCACTGCCAAAATTTATCACTTGAGTCGTCAATACAGAAGACAGAAGAGAGAGGGGACATAATATGTTTCACGTTCAAGGATGTGGTGAAACAGGCCCTTCTTTTTGATGCATCAGACATACATATCCTGCCCAAGACGGATCACTACAGGGTTTTTTTCAGGCTAGACGGGAGGTTTCTTGAAATCCCCGAGTTCCTGATGAATGTGGAGCAGGGTAAGGCCTTTTCGAGAATTATCAGAATAGAGGCGAGCGAACATACCAAGGGCAACTTTAACATTGATGAAACGAAGGTCTCGCAGCTCGGGAAGATCGAATATGCCGATCTCGGTGTCGGACTGAGACTTGAATTTGTTCCCGACGGCAGAACGCTCGAACATGTTGACATCACGGCCAGAATTATCTCCAAGGGGGCCTTGCATATATCGGAGGATATGGGGGACAACCTGATAAAATGCGGGTTCGGGGAAGACGACATCATTTCTTTTGGGTCTGTAACGCGCAGGAAAACCGGCCTGTTTGTTGTGAGCGGCATCGTAAACTCAGGGAAATCCACGACAATATGGAACATACTGCCTGCGCTTGACCGAACGAAAAAGATAGGGACTGTCGAGGACCCGGTGGAATGCGTGCTGGACAGGCATAACATAATCCAGCACCAGATATACGAACCTGAAAAGGAAAACCTGAAGATGGGGTTTGAGCAGTTCATAAAATCATTCAAGAGAGGGGATTACGATGTTGTCTTTATCGGGGAATGGAGAAAATCAAAAGGACTGACGGAAGCTATTATAGAACAGGCAAATGCCGGACAGCTGATATTTACCACGCTGCACATAAAAAGTTCCTTCGAGATCTACAGCGCGATTAATGAAATGTTTCACATACCTAAAAACGTGTCTGCCAGGATGGTGCATATGTCTCTTAATCAACTTCTCCTGCCGAAATTATGCAATCATTGCAGAATAGAAGCCGAGATTGACTTTACGCATGATGATGTGAGGTATCTGAACATTTTATCCAAGAGCGAAAAAGAGAAGCTGCTCTCCTTTTCGGCAAGTGGATTCAGAAGGAACGGGGAAGGGTGCAGCTACTGTTATCACACAGGATATAAAGGGAGGACAGTCATCTACGATTATTTCATTCCCACGCAGGAGTTCATAAGTGAGGTGATCAAAAACGACCTCAGCCCTAACGACGTAAAGGACCTGGCACTGACATACGGGATAGGCAAGACGAAACTGTCGGTTTTCCTTGAGAGGGTCAGAGAAGGCTTAATAGAAAAATCATGCGTGGAGGAAATCTGAGAAATATTCTGTTTGCATTATTAATAGCATTAGCAGCGTCTGCATATGCACAGGATACCTCCCCCCTGCAGCAGGTTCCCAATATGCCTGCCGAAAAAACCGGGCAGGCTAAATGGGAGGTCCAGGGAAGCATAGGCAACAAAGCGGTTGTTGTCAATGGGAGGGGGGATACGTCAGTAGTAGAGATAGGGAGTGAAATAGACGGCTGTCTGGTAACTGTCGGAAAAGTCATATGCGATAATGTAGAGAAGCAAGCTATTAAAAATAATGACCTGGAGATTAAAGAATTGGAAGTTTTACGTAAAAAGGAGGAAGAGCTTCAGAAACAGCTGGCGCAATTAAGTCAGGAGAAAAAGGAAACCGAAGCTGCTGCGGACCGGCGCGAGAAGGACAACAAAGAACTCATCGTCATTGTCGAGAAATTAAAAAACGAACTGGCGCAGAAAAACAACGCAGCGGCCCATGATCCAATAACTGCCCCGGCTCCGAAGATGAATGTTCTGGTCTCCCTTTTGGAATCCGCAGGCAAAGCCGGTTATTCTCCTGATCTTGGCAGCATAAAGTTCGTAATAGCGGATGACAAGCTGATCGTCAGGGTTGCCCGGGAGTTCAGTGGCAGGGCGCATACCTTACTGCAAAAAAACATCCTGGAAGAAGCGCAGTATAACGGATACCTATACTATGCACTGGACAAAAATATGGTGGAGGTTAACTACAAAAAGGAGTGATATTTATGGTAATGGGTCTGCAGGTAATATCTCAGTACTCCTCTTCATAAATACGGTTGCATTCGAGCGCCGCTGCATCCGCTCCGGCTTCGTTGCACTCCCTCGCCGTACACAACGGTACGCCTCAGTCGTGCGCCTCGCTGGCGCGGCGCATCGACGCTGTCGGTACGACACCGTATTTATGAAATGAAGTACTTAGTGAATACATTATTCAGGAAAAGATGCGATAATGGAAAAAATATTATTTTTTCTGTGTTCCTTTCTGGTAACAGCGTTATACTCATCGCCATCCTTTGCGCTGGATGGCGACGGC
>Ga0074045_10000341_pt1 | contig 45695 bp, 59 predicted proteins | sample BogForMeECP23OM2_FD_94442 | JGI IMG/M metagenome (GOLD analysis project Ga0074045, IMG submission 94442) | Bog forest soil microbial communities from Calvert Island, British Columbia, Canada - Bog Forest MetaG ECP23OM2 | ecosystem: Environmental > Terrestrial > Soil > Wetlands ...
CACGCCGTAGACACCGTAATGGCAGCGATCAGAATCTTCGTTACTTTCTTCCCAAATCTGGGTCTTCTCCGGCAAAGCCGGAGTTGGGCCAGGAGATGGCGAATGAGGGTGAAGCATTGATCGAAGCCTTGAAAAGTGGTCAGACGTTTTTCACGGTAGCGGTCTGGAAATCTGTGCCGGAAGTAAATGGCGGCGGTAGTCCTGTGATCGTGAAACAGGCTGTCGTCCAGAAACCGGCTCAAAGTTAGTTCGAAAAGATCAGCACGAAGAGTTCTCAGATGACCAAGCGTTGATGTTGGTCCTTTGAGCGCCCCGCGGCTTTATGTGGGGAAATGTGCTGACCGAGGCTTTTTCACTTAGAGGCCTGGCCGAGCAAACCCGAAATGGGGGTCAGGCAAGAGCGAGAAAGCTTGCGGTCACGCAAACTCCTTGACTCTTTCCGGTCTCCCGGAACAAACAGTTAAGGAGAATAAAAATGACGAAAAATACCAAGACGAACAGCTACAGAATTCCGGCCGATCAGCTCCAGAATCTTGAGATCGACCGCAACGGACGGGTCACACCGCGGTTGCACGATCTTGATCCACTCCAGAACACGCTGCTGAGCGTGCTCTATCCCGGAATCAAGGTAGCGAGTGTGAACGTGCCGGCTGAGCCTCTCGACGATTACGAAGAATCACAGGTCGAGAATGGCCTTGCCCGGCTCGTTTGGAACGGGATTCACTACAAATTGGTCGGGGCAAGCGGCTCTGCAAAGAAGGGTAAGTTCTACTTTGTGGACCAGGAACACAGCCGGGCCATCGCCGAGCGGTTTCAGCACTGGCCACAGGCGGCGATTGTTTATTTCGGAGTCCTCGTCTCGCCCTGCAAGGTGATGATGGAGGAACCCGAGGCACGTGTGCTCGTCGTCCCCGATCACAAGCTGGGAACCAATGACTGCCGTGGCTGGATCAGGCGATCGGTGTTCCAGCGTCTCAAAGAAAAGCATGACCGCGAAATCCTCTCGGTCCAGATTGAACGGCTTCGCCGCGAGCGGCATGGAAAACTAGCCGACGAAAACCTGGACCGGCATCAACAATCAGCTCTTTTCGAGGACGCGAAACGGGAAATTGCCCGGAAACGTCTTGCGGAAGGGCGCTTCTATCAATTCCGCATGGCCTTCGCCGATATCCAGGCGAAAGGCGCATTCAAAATCATGGAGGATGATGTCGCCGCCGCGCTGGAAGCGGATTTTGTTCTGCCGGAGAGCGCGGTCAAACCAGGGCTGAAGATACCGGCGGTAATGTATTCGATCTTCGGGCCGGGCAGAAGATTTCGCGGAGATGTCGTGGTAGGCATTCGCGAAGTCTCCCGCCAGCTCGAGTTTGAGTCCAGTTACACGCTCGTAGAACATGCACCTGAAGACTCAATTCAGTTGGAGATTTTACCACAGGCCATGAAGCAGGTGGCCAAGCTGAGTGAGGCGGTAGGCGAGGGCCGCTACGAGGATCTTCTCGAAGTCCTCGGGCACCATCCGGATAGGTCTTTGCCGGATGGACTTGAGCAGAACACCAGCGAAGAATTCCGGGTCGTTGAAGGACTGCTCTTGGCCGATGCCAGCGGCGAAATCGTCCGTCATCCTTACGTCAACAATCAACTCAACAAACTGCTCGCGCGCTGGGCGTTCAAGGCAGCGACCGGTGGAGGCTTCCGTCTTCCTGCATTTGCTTTGATGGACGACGGTTATCTCTTCCTTAAGGATGGCGAAGTGTTTTGCGGATCCGATTGGATCGCCGAACACAAGGCCATCGTCACACTGGCTTCGAAACGGGGCTTGTGTGTCCGCTACCCCATACGCATGGTTGACGATCTTCTCCCCTTCGTAAACCTATCTGAGGAGGAGATCATCGCGCAGCTCGATAAGGATCTTTGCCGCCAGGAGTGCACTCTGATCGAGACAGAGCTTCGTGACTTGGTCACGCAGCAACTGCGATTCGAGGGCACGTATGTTCTCCATTCTGAGACGGCAAAGAAGAACGGCGGCGACTTTGATTTCGACTGGATTTGCGTGGTCGAAGAGGACCGGTTCCCACGGTTTGTAAAGGACCGGTTTTCCCGAGGCCTCGGACAGCAACAGGGGAAAAACAAGGCCAACAAGGCTCGCGACCCCTGGTTCAATCTGGAGCACGTGGCCATGAAGGCCCGAGGAAATCACATCGGCTCGATCACCGATCTGATGACCTCGTGCCGCGCGGTAGGTCAGGAAGAACTTGCTGCGCAATTGGCCAAGGAACTTCAGAACGCGCTCGACAGCCTCAAGTGGCAGGTCCAGCCCGATCTCAAGCTGGTCGCCGAAATACGCCAGCAGATACGTCAGGCGCCCTGGCTTCGTTACAAGAACGAACGCCGGTGCTCTGATTTACCTCTCCATCTGGAGGTGGAGAAGACCGACCGCGTCGGCCACCTCTATAACCATGTTCGCAAGCAGATCGAGGATTTGCTGATCAACAAGGCCCCGATTGAGGCATTCAAGGCGCTCGTGGTGGGCGAACAGGTCACCCGCGAGATGCTGGAAGACTGTTCGTCATCATTGCGCATCAGCACAGAGTGCAAACCTGCCGGGAATGGACCGCGGCGGAGATGCTCACACAACACGAGCACGCGCTCTCGCGAGCAAGTGCTCAGGTGGAGGAGGCTAGGGTGTCGATAATAGAACAGATCCTCTTCTTGGCGGCCGCGGTGAGGGATCCCCGATGGGAGTGGCTCACCACCGCCTTGAAATTGTATTTTCCCGGTTTAGCAGCAGATCTTTTCTTCCAGTGCGCCGCAGCGACGGTCCGCACTAAATCGTCCGGTTCCCTGAGATTTTTCACTTCGATTCTCGCAAGCTTGCCTGCAGCATCTACAGCTTCGAAGTCAGGAGTGGACGATCCCTGCGGGAGCAGAACTCGAAATTGTCGGTATCCGGCGCGGCTCAAGGTAATGACAGACATTATTTCAGCCACGACGGCGCGCAGCTTGTCTTCCGCGTCGATTCCGTCCGAGCGCAGGTCCGCTTCTGCCTTCTTAGGCGCAAGTTCTGGATTCTCCAGTGCTGCTCGGTATTGCTCAATATCCGCATTCCAAGCCACTAAGGTACCGTTCCTTGTGCCCGCCAGCGCATCAAGAAGGAAATGCGGGGACTCTGAAACCTCGGAATGCTGCTTGAGTGCCCTTCCTAGCAACCATCGAATGGGCTCGTTCTTTTTTTGATCCAGAGCCTCCAACGCCTTCTCGCGGGGGGTAAACGCGATCTTTGCAGCCTTCTCCATACGGTTCATTCTACCGTTTACATCCCTCATCATCGGCGACTTCCACACAAGGCTGTTTCTGAACGGTCGCCAGCCCTATTCTTAAACATGGACGCAAAATGGAGACAAACATGGAAGTACATCGCCTGGAACGAGAATTTGTCTACAACGGAGTCAAGCTGCCCGACACTACACCAACGATGACCCCTGAACAGGTCAGAGAGACGTACACGCACCTGTATCCAGAAATAGCTACGGCTGCTATTGAGGGGCCTGAAACGGTCGGCGGCAAACTGGTTTACAAGTTTGTTCGCGCCATCGGGGCAAAAGGTTGACGCCCGGAAAGGCTGTTCGGCAACGGAGATGAAAGCGGGTCAAGATAGAACAAGCCGCCGTCTCGGACGGATTTGAGACTGCGGACGGCGGCTTGACCCCCTCAAGGCGCACATGGTGAACTCTAAAGTTCCGTATCCTGTTTCACCTCGCCACAGTTGCCACCCTGCTGGTCTTCTCGGGAGGGATCGAATTGATCTCTGTCTTGACTTATCCTCTGCCCTTCCTGAGTTCCTCCAGGGTGCTGATGGTTTCACTTGGGTCCGGACGTATAGTGTAATCCGGGTTCACGTTGGCGCTGCGAATCACGCTCTGTTGGTCAACGACGTATCGCGCGGGCATCGGCAACCGGAAAGCATGCTCGCCGTGGAACTCATCCAACTTGTTTCCGAACTGCACATAAACCGTTTTGAGGTAATCGGGAAGTGTGAATACGAGGCCAAATTGAGTGGCTATCTGCAACCCGCGGTCCGTCAGCACATCGAAACCCAGATTGAGGCGACGATGGATCGAGCGTCCGTACTTCTCCAATTGCGGCGAGATTGCTACCAGGCTAGCTCCTAGCCGCTGTATATCAGGCAAAGCTGTTTGTAGAGCCTCCAGCTCCATGTTGCAGTAGGGTCACCAGTGACCACGGAAGAAAGTGATTACCAGCGGGCCTTTTGTAAGGAGTTCCGCAGAAGAGATCGGGTTTCCGTCCTGGTTGTTCAGGGTGAAAACCGGCGCCCGATCGCCGGTCTTCAGAGCGCGTTCGGCCAATCCGGACTGGCGCAGCTCCTCCGTAGCCCGATGAAAGATTTCGATTACCGCCTTGGGAGCGTTGTAGGGTGGGGCACCGGATTCGAACTTTGATTTAAAGTCGTCGAGCTTTTGCTGAAGCGTCATCGAGCGCCTTCCGTCGCGTCTGTCCTTGTAAGCTCAAAATCTGAGGTAATTTCGAAAGCAGGCCGCAGTGTCTTGTAAACGGGACACTTGTCCGCGTATACGCGGTGGACGCGTTCCACGGTTTCCCTGGCCTGCTCGGCTCCATCCAGGAAGTAGTGAACGTGAACTCGGCGAATTACCAGAACCCCCTGATCGGATTCGATTTCCCCTCTGACGTCAGCACGCAACCGGCCATTGCTCGCATCTATTTTGCGCGCATCCAGCGCGCCCCCGAAGGTTCCGATCATTCACCCACCCAGGGCGGCCACAACATAATCGAGCGTCGCCGCATGCGATTCGGGCAGTTTTGCTGGATCCAGGCCATAATGCTCGGCAATGGCTCCATGAACGCTGAAGACTACTGGCTGCGACTCCCCTGGCAGGTGCGCTATTCGAAGCGGTCCCGAGCGCCGCTCAATCTGAACGTTGGACACATACACTGGATTTGACATTTCAGCTAAGACGCTCTGCGCAATTGGCCCTTGAAGCTTGTTCTTCGTATCTGGTCCAACTCTTGGTGTAACGCCGTGATTTTCTTGGAACGCACACGATAGTCGACCAGATCGGAAGTAGTCAAACACGACGGTTGTCGCAGCGCTTGGATCTGCAGATCAACCAATTGGTGAACTTCACGTTTGATGGCGGAGGCTGGGTCTGTCATCATGCGGTTCCTCCGCAGGAATTGTAGCTCATACCTAGCAGCCTGCCCAGAGCGCAAATATCCACAGCGAGCGCAAATATCACTGGACCCGCGTGCGCGCAAGTTCCGACATCCCGATTTGCGAGTCCATCGACAAGCAGACGGGCATTAAGGCGCACTGCACTGCACAAGGGCCACAATTCCACGGCCAGTCAGACGTGATAACGGGGGACTTCCATGAAGCACAGGAAGCTAGCTGCCGCAGCCTGCCGGACCATCGATGAAGACGCGAAGCGAGTCCTGCAGGCGTTGGAAGAGTCGACGCATACCCCTGCCAATACGAAGGATCCCATCATGGAGCAATTGAAACAATGTCCAGAAGCATTCAAAGTCGGGGAAATTCTCGGCAAGGCGTTCGACTCGCTCAAGTACGCTCAGGACGGAGGCGAGATCGGAGACCGATATTTACCGCCCAGCGGTGCAGTGATTCCGCCGCTCGTGTGATTGGGCTGCCGCTAGACGTCACGTTCCCAAAGCTCAAGGGAGTTCGATGGCGATACTGCACGAGGTGGGATGAGGGCCCGGCCGCCGTTCTGGGAATGAGCCTGCTGAGGTTAGGAATTTGCAGGCCCAATGACTGGTCGGGTAGCGCGGTGGACTTTGTTGAACGCGGTTTCAGAAGGTTTTGCTCCCAGAACCGTGCATATGAGGTGAAGAGGGTCTGGGTTGGCGACTTGCGAATTACGGATAGTCTCTTCGAGCTGACCGAGCAAGAGCGAAGTCAGGTCGAAGCTGAAAGAGAAGGGATGACCGATCATTTGTATCTGATCGGTGACTACGAGGCCGCCGCTTCCATTCCAATTGGCGCGACGCTCGCACGCCTCCAAGCCGCGCATAATCTTCTCCCGGTCGCTTTCTACGAGATCCTCACCACCAACCTGTACAAATGGATGCGCGTGTACGACTACCTCGACGCTCAGGAGCACGCCGAGATGTGGATGGAGGATCTGAGCAACGAGGAATTGGAAGCCTCGATCTATCGGAAAGTGGATATGGAGATACCCGCCTGTATCAAGAGGTACTCTAAGACGCTCAAATACAGGAGAGCCCGGAACGTGCTGCGGGAAATCCAACCCCACACGAGTGTGGCTCGCGAGTTGATCCGGCACCTGCTTGAGATGGACGCTCATGGCCAAGGGCACGAGCACGCGTGGCCCGGCCAGATCAGTGAGAAGGACGTACCAGGCATTGAAACATGGCTCTCGGATGCAGAGTATTCCCGGCCTGGATGCCTGATCACTTGGTACGAGAATGATGCGATCAACGCCTGCTTTGACGAAGAGGCGCAGCACATGGGCGAAAACGGTCCTTGCCAGCCGAATGTGGCGCTTCCTATTCACCTCAACAAGCCGGCGAAAGAGCTAGATGAAGAAGTGCAGCGCGTTTTCGATCACGCGGGGGCGATGCTTCGGTCATTAGCCGCAGCAGCCAAGATCGTCGAACTCATTAGGGACCTCTACGATGAATATCTCCGTGAACATCGGATCGAGTCAGGACTTCCGGTTGAGCCGGGCACTGCTGGTGTACGGGAAGAGTAGTTATGACGGCTACCCGTATCGTCACCCTTTTGTAACCCTCCATGACGTGATCCATGACGGCGACACCGCACGACTGGCGGAAGGCCAGTTGATGACGCCGCAGATGCTGATCGACCTGATGGCCGGCCTGGGAAGATCGGTTCCAGCCGAGATCTTGCCGGCGCGGGTGCTAGTGCGCACGGCAGAAATGATCGTGTGGTGGAGTCCAGCCTGCGAACGAACGATGTTTTTCAGCGACTGCGGCAATGATCGTGTCTTGAAGAACATGAATGGCAAGCTCTATCCCCACCCACCGTTGTTGTTCAAAGCGTGCGGGACTCACTTGTGGGTTCGCGCTCTCGGTAAAGACGAGCGGCCCAAGGCCGAATCAAAGCTGTGCATGGCGCCCTACTGGAACTGCTACGACAACGGCGTGTGTTGCACCGGGAGCATGAAGATTCCGCAGGAGAAGTCGGTTGCTGCCATTGATCTGTGGGAGGAGTCGTTCTTCCAAAGCGAATTCACACATGCTTCCGGCGTTCGCAAACACGTCCGGTTTCGCGGCGGCTTCCTGGCGATGTGGCAATCCCTAGCAGGACAAAAGGCATTTCCAGAGAAGTACCTGGTGAAGTTGCCGCAGACGCTCGCGGAATTCGTGAGGAACGATGACCACAGCTACCGAAACGACAATCGCAACGAAGACTGAACACCAGATTCCTGGTGCACTGCTGCAGAAGAAAGTTCAGGTCACGGTAGTCGGTTGCGGCGGGACGGGCAGCGCCCTTGCCGCTGGATTGCCGTATCTGCACCAAGCCATGGTCGCCTTGGGGCATCCGCATGGGATGAGTGTCACCTTGGTCGACGGCGACCGGATTTCCCGCACCAACTGCGTCCGCCAACCCTTCAGTGAGAGTGAGGTCGGACTGCACAAGGCGACGGTGCTCGCCACCCGGATCAATCTGTTTTGGGGGCTGGGGTGGAAAGGCGTGCCGCACTTCGTGAATGAAAGTTGGGGGCAGGACACCGACATTCTGATTGGCTGCGTGGATTCTCGTGCCGCCCGCAACGCAATGACCCGCACTCAAACCTACTGGAACTGCCACTATTGGCTCGATCTGGGCAACAACGCCGATAGCGGCCAGTTCGTGCTGGGCCAGCCCGAAAACCAGAGAAACAAAGCGCGAGACTTGCGCTTGCCAACGGCTCCGGAACTCTTCCCTGAACTCATCAACGCGAAGCTTGACAAGAAGGACAAACTTCCGCCGTGCAGCGCGTTAGAAGCGTTGGAGCGGCAGGAGCCGTTCGTGAACCAGACACTCGCATACCAGGCGCTGGCAATGCTTGCGCGGCTATTCCGATATGGGCAGCTTTCGTACCACGGCGGGTTCGTGAACCTGCGCACGGGTCGCACAACCTCCCTTCCTGTCGATCCGGTCCTGTGGCGGCGGATGAGGACGCAGCCGGCAGATTCCGAATTACCCAGACGCAAGAGAAGGAAGGTGGTCAGGCCATGAGCCAAAGCTTTCGGGTGGTGAAAGAAATATGGAATGTACACTCGTCCTGCTTCATTGAACCGGAGAAGTTGATCGTGCTGCTCCACGACCTTGCCGCCAGAGTGGGCACGGCCAGCGACGAACGTGAATACGGAGACAACAAAGCAGTCTGGCTCGAAGACGGCAGCAAGGTTCTGGACTACATAGAGGCAGACGAGCGCTTCAATGCTGCTAGTTTCAGAGACAGTATGGAAGAACAAGGGATCGCTGTTAACAAGAATGATCTGATCGCTCTGATCGACAATATGCGGAGCTTGTCGAAGCAATGGCGGCGTTCCATCGGAAAACACGGGGAATTGGTCTTCTACATCGACGCTTGTTGAACCCAGCAGACGTGACATTCACCCAAGCGGAAAAAGGCTGCCGACATGAACAAGGGGATTGCATTCATCCGAGGATTACGCGGCTTCCCCTTTCTTGTGTGGAAAAGAAATCTTTTCACACACTCCAAGTTCATAGTGGGCTGGCTGTCCCGGTAGCCCCCTTTTTTTTCGCCCCACAAGCTGAAGGGCAGGGTTTTGCTCAAGGTCTGCCTGCAACAACGCGGCAAACTAGGAACGTGTCTAGTTAGGAGAAAGCTGGCACCCATGCTAGCATCGTTTCAGTTTTGGGTTCCCGCAGTCTCAGTTGAACTTGCCGCTGCAGAATCAACAAAGAACCCTTTGCTCCATGCAGGACGGCGCTGAAGGGATTCCGCTTGGCTCTTGACGACATTAAGAAGCTCATTGATGCCGGAAAGAAAAAGGGCTATCTCGCTTACAACGAGTTGAATAGCCTGATTCCCCATGACGTCCATTCCCCGGAGTCCCTGGACGACCTGCTCACCACCATCGGCACGCACGGCATTGACGTGCTTGAGGGCCAGCCCAAGCTGCCCACCTCGTCCCTCAAAAACCAGATTGACAACGAAGTTGAGGCCAGCGACGAAGTCGAGCTCGACCTGACCCTAGCGGCTCTTGAAAAGACCAACGATCCGGTGCGTATCTATCTGCGCAAGATGGGCACAGTGCCTCTGCTCACCCGCCAAGGGGAAGTAGATGTTGCCAAGCGCATCGAGCGCGGACAGCTGCGCGTGCTGAAGGCACTTTCACGTTCGCCTATTGTGATCCGTCAGATTCTGGCCACCGCCGAAGAGTTGAAGCGCGGTGTCCGCTCGATCAAGGAAATTGTCGTCTTCGATGAGGAAGAGGTGACCGAGGACATCCTGCAGAACCGAGTCAAGGACACCACGCGCCGCATCGACGGGCTGCAGAAGCACTACAAAAGAGCCAGCCAGCTGGCTGGACGACTACCGACCATCCCAGCAAAAAAGAGAGCACGCGAATACCGCCGCTGCCGATGTGGCCTGGGCCGCGAGATCGTTCGGCTTTCGCTGATCATCCGCAACCTCGGTTTCACCAACTTCGAGCGCAAACGCTTGGTCGATCGGGTGAATAAAACGATGGACATCATGCGCTCACTCGATAGCCAGATCAGCAACCTGGAAAAGAAGATTGAGATCACCCGCAGCCAAGAACTCGAGAAAGATTACCGCAAGACGCAGGGGCAGCATCGCGCCGACCTGAGAAGCCTGGAAAGCGACGCTGGCGTAAGCTTCCAAGAGCTGCGGCGCACCCAGCGCGAAATTATCCTGGGCGAGATGGACGCGGAGCAGGCCAAACACGAACTCATCGAAGCCAACCTCCGCCTCGTGGTGTCCATCGCCAAAAAGTATGGCAACCGCGGGCTTCAGTTCCTCGACCTGATCCAGGAGGGCAACGTCGGCCTGATGAAGGGAGTGGACAAGTTCGAATATCGCCGCGGCTACAAGTTTTCCACCTACGCGACGTGGTGGATCCGCCAGGCAATCACCCGCGCCATCGCCGACCAGGCGCGCACCATCCGCCTCCCGGTGCACATGGTCGAGATCGTCAACAAGCTGATTCGCGTCTCGCGGCAACTGGTCCAGGAGTTGGGCCGCGAACCGACCTCGTTAGAGATTGCCAAACGCATGGACATTCCCGCAGCCAAGCTGCGCAAAGTGCGCAAGATCATGCAGGTACCGATTTCGCTAGAGACGCCAATTGGCGAGGAAGGAGATTCTCATCTCGGCGACTTCATCAAAGACAGCGCAGTGCTCGCACCGGACGAGGCGGCCATCAACGTGAACCTGAAGGAGCAGACCGCGCTCGTGCTGCACACCCTGACACCGCGCGAGGAGAAGATAATGAGGATGCGCTTTGGCTTGGAGGACGATTCGGAGCACACGCTGGAGGAGGTTGGTCGGGCATTCTCCGTCACCCGCGAGCGCATTCGCCAGATCGAAGCCAAGGCTCTGCGCAAGCTGCGCCAGCCTTCACGCTCCGGCAAGCTCAGATTATTTCTGGATAACCAGCACGAATAACACTGCGGGCGAGACGTGCACGCAGGGAGAGCCCAGGAGAGGGATAGCGCAGCATCTGCGAGTTGACCTAGGCAGCCTCACTGCGATGCGGTATACAGTGGCTGGTTTGCGATGTGCTCCGCAGAGCATGCAAGGCGTACATCGTGTCATCCAGAGCTTGTTCCTCTTCGATGTTGTCTCCGGCTATGTGAAACAACTCCCGTGCCCTTAGCGCAAGTGCTTTCTCTGCTTGCGCAATGCGCTCCGGGAGTCTGGCGTTATCAACCTCAAAGAGCGCAGCCTTATACAAATCCCTCCACGCTCCGCTGTCCGAAGCCTTAGAGCTGCCCGTATTCATAATTCCTCCCCTGTTTCGTTTGGCAGGCCGGTCTGAAAGTGTCTCAAATTCTCCCGAACTCTTTCGCAGGAACAGTCAACAACATCGTCTCCTCAATCCTTAAATACGATGGCGCCGGTGATCCCTGCTGAGAAGTGACTCGTGTTCGCCACGGCGGTAGAGCTTAGGGCGAGCTTCATTGACAATCAGGGCGCGCCCGCCGTGGACCGAACCGTTGAGGGTACGAATAGCATCTCGCGCCTCCGCAGCATTATTCATCTCGACGAACGCAAATCCCCGCGGTTGACCTGTGTCGCGATCCGTGACGGCCGTGACTGTTTTAACGGTTCCGTACGTCGCAAATAACGTCTGAAGCTGGTCTTCGGGAGTGGAAAAATCTAAGTTGCCGACGTAGATGTTAGTCATGGCTTACCTCCTGGTTTGCATCGTTCTCCGCTGCGCGATGGTCCGATCATCATCGCCAGCGATTTTTTGTCATAGCGATTTTGAGCTTGAGGCTCGGACGGCTTTTGGTTCGTTGCTTCCTGCTACTTCGCCTTCTGCCTGAAGCCAGTCTTCTTCCGCACGGCCATCGATTCTCCCGCGCACCTCATAGAGCTCGTAAGCGCGAGAACGCACGGTCTCTTCATCATGAGTCGTGATAGCTGCGTCTCTATTGGTCAAAAGCTCCGGTTTCATGGAAGTTTCTCCTTGATTTATTGTCTCCATCTGGCTGCTATCGGTCTGTAAGGCTTATGCGGCATGCAGGATTCCTGGCCTCTGCACCCAGTCTTCACGAACCTCGTCGCGGACGATGACTTCGTCGGCGCAGGTGGGCGACAGGTACGTTGGGGGCCCGATCAGGAACCTGATCTGCTGCTCTGGACGCTGGCACCGAATCGTTCTCCAGAACTCCACTGCTTCTTTAGATCTCTGGCGCACGTCCAGCAGTACCAAATCGAAAAAATCAGGCACCCAGAGCAACTCTGCTTCCGTGACGCTTTTGGCCGTGTGCACGTGAACTCCGTGGCTTCTCAGCACGCGGGCGCGCACCTTCTGCATCGCTTCGTTGCCATCGACGATGAGCACGTTTTTCGTGCCCATTTGAAAGGAAATTGGCGGTTGCTGGGGCACAGAACACCTCCAAGTCTTCTGGAGGCGGTCGTTTCGGAAAAGCAATTACCTTTGAGAAGCGGGCGTGACCAGAACGATCCAAACCTCGTCTATTCTTGTCTCTTTCGTAAGGGGACGGGGATCGGCCCGCCCCCAACCGAACGCGAAAGCCTGCCTTCTTGCCTCAGGCTGCGACGCGGGCAGCGGTCTCTTGCAACGTCGAGTGGGCAACCTCAAAGTTTCGGACCTCAGGAGTACCGTCGACCACTTTCGCCAGAGCCTTGAGCACTTCTGGATAGCTGCCGCGGAGATAGGCTTCCGCGTCCTCTTTCTTGTCCCAAAGACTGATGGCGATCCCTTCCGTTCCGGATCCGGGGGCGACGAAGACGATTTCGTCCTGGAAGCCGTGCTGTTTCTTAAGGAGGGGAAGAATCTCGTTCTCGATTGTCTGGGTAAACTCCGCACGGGTATTGGGCTTCAGTTGCATGGAAACGTGACGAGCAAACATGTTAAACCTCCTGAGTTGTCGTGGCTAAGAGGAGGGAACTTCAGATGGACTGCCTTAGTTCAGAGGATCTGAAAGAGGAGAAGGCGTAATTCGCTCTATTTAACACACTATACCGAATCCCAGTGTTGTCAAGTCGGAAACATCGCTAGTGTCTCAGTTTGAAAGTGTGCGCAAGACACCGAGCATTGCTATGTGATGGTCGCCGCCTAGCTCCACGTCCAGCGGTCGCTGGGCTTGTGCCAGTCGAAGGTCTCTTCCCACAGAGGATGGGGGAATACTTTAGGGTCTATCCTGGCTTGGTTCGCCATTTCTATTGCCGTTATCGGAACCATTTCCACCACCCCTAACTTGCCAGAAGTACGATCTCCTCACGCGACTCGCGTGATCCGAGAGACCAGCGGCCACCGCCGGAGTGCTTCGCAGCGTCTTGTGGATTCTGCCGAAATCGTAATGCACGGCATGGATTGCCAACCATAGCGGCGTGATTCTCCATTTTCTTCGGTTCGCGGGGACGTTTGCCTTTGCCGACTGTCATGGCTTCCTGCTTTGCTTCGGATTGTGGCGCTTCAAGCGTGATACTTGCTTCTCCAATTCAGCCGCCCTTGCAATGAAAGTCGCGGCGTGCTCAATCAGCTTGACGGCGGTATCCCGCAGCTTCTCGGCTTCGAGACGAATCTGTTCTGAGGTCGGCTTATCCGGCACGGCAACCATCATGCCACAGGCCAGAGGCTAACCGCGACCCCTGTGCGAATGAAACTGAGACACTACCGGACACTACGGCAGATTGACAACGGCAGCGCTCAAGCCTAGCCTTGTAATTGAGCAAGCTACCTCTTCTTACTCTTTCAGGTCCCCTGAACTAAGTCAGCCCATCTGAAGATTTCTCCCCTTAGATTTCTCCAAGGAGGAACTACGTTATGACCCTATTGACCCGTTGGGAGCCTTTCCGTGAGTTTTCCACCCACCAAGACCGCATGAACCGGCTGAACCGTCTTTTCCGTGAGTCGTATGGTCCCGAAGTTCCGGAAGAGGCATTAACAACCACCAACTACGCACCCCCGGTGGACATCTACGAAGACGAGCACAACATTACTCTGAAGATGGAAGTCCCGGGCATCGACGAAAAAGACATTGATGTCCGCATCGAGGGCAACACGCTCACCGTCCATGGCGAGCGCAAGATCGAGAAGGAAGAGAAAGAGGAGAACTTCCGTCGCGTCGAGCGGCAATACGGAGAGTTCACCCGCTCGTTCACGCTGCCCAGTTCGGTAGATCCGGGGCAAGTGAATGCGAACTATGTCAATGGCGTGCTGAAGATCACCTTGGCCAAGAAGGCCGAAGCCAAACCCAAGCAGATCAAGGTGAACGTGGGCAGCGCGAATGCCCTCGAAGCCAAGCCTCAACGCAAGGCCGCGTAAACGATCACCTAATCAGAGATTTGGGAGGCGGCTTATATCGCCTCCCTATTTGTTCATTTCTCCGTCAAAGCGAGGCCGCCATGGAACCCACCCTGTTCCATCGTATCGTGCAGTCCGTCTTCACCCGGCGGTTAAGGAATAGGACTTCATTCGTGGGTTCTCTCGAAGGACATCCTAATATCGCGGCTTACGGATCACAAAGGATGTGCCGGTCGTGCGGGGCGATCACAGCGTGCTCAAAGCCATTTTGCTTGGAGTGTGGCGCATTGCTGCCAGCAGTCTAACGAGGGAGTTCGGCGGACGTAAGAACGCTAGGTGGAACGCCTCAGAGTGCGATTGAGTGCGATGGTAAATTGCAATTTGTACTCGACTCAATCAGCGAATGTGTTCCACAATCGGACAGTATTGGAGGTTCTCCCCAGCCATAGCGTTGCCATCCCACCTAGAGGAGGAGAATTCCGATGAGAAAAATATGGTTTGCGATAGCGCTGCTTTCGGGCGGCTTCCTCGTGGCGCAAGATTATTCCAACACCAGCGCTGCTTTCGGGCGGCTTCCTCGTGGCGCAAGATTATTCCAACACCAGCGAGCACGAATCGAAGGATTCCAAAGGACAGGTGACGGTAACAGGCTGCGTTGGCCGATCCAGTGGCGATTACGTGCTTATAAAGCAGAACCCGGCCATGACTTACGAGCTTCAGGGTACCCGCAAGACAAGGCTTCGCAACTACCTCGGACAGCGCGTAGAGGTAACGGGGAACGAATCGCCCACAATGAGCTCCAGTTCCGATGCCCTGAATAAGACTGGGTCTGCAGCGCCGGTGACTCTGACCGTCACCTCGATCAGAACCGTTGATAAGGAATGCACCGTCCGTCAAGCGTCAGACAACTAGATTTTCAGCGTCTCCAGCAACTACGGATGCTTTGAGAGAACAACGAGACGCGATGCTGGCGAACTACCGCCCGAACATGGAACCTGAACTCGCAAAGACTTGTGCGGTGATGAAGGATCACCAAAACTTTTGGCATCCGCACAATTGTGATGACTGAAGGCCGGGGCAGCGTGTTTGCGGCACTGGGGTTTTGATTGGTCGGACTCCAGCTTCCTTTTCTCCGCCTTGATCCAAGCCACGATCAGTTTTCTAATACCGCTATCGGTGCGTCCCTTACATCACCCCACGCGCCGCCTCCAAGGCGTTGCGCCTTTGACCCGAGGGTGCTCGGCGCAAGCGTGGGAAGCAAACTCTTCGGAGAGTTGCGTTCTGAAAGTCCGTTTCATTTCATCTAGCGATTCACCAGCAGCAGGCGGGCCAGAAGGGTTGAATACCCAAGAGCATTCCGAGCAGCCCCACCCCTCGACATTCTGTCCTTCGATCCATACCAATTCGCGGGACGAATTTTCTTGGTGAAGCATACAGCCCTCAGAGGCGTACACGAGAATTGTACGCCTGAGTCAACACGCACGAAAAAGACTTCAAAACAGCCCACTACCCCTGGCAGTCCCCACGAATTAAATCCGAATCCGTACAACTTTAAGGAACAGCACTTTCATCCCTAGCTAGTCGTATTCGTTTCCCACCTGATATGATTTCTGCCCGAGGGGGGAACCAAATGCGAAATCTGTCCGGAGTGGTTCGGAATTTGAAGGGTGAACTAGCGAAAGCACAAAAGGAAGTCCAGCAGTTTACCGCCGCACTCGCGGCTTTGGGAAGTGTTAGCTCCAATGGCTCGGAGGGACATCGCATCTTGTCTGCCGCTGCTCGGAGGAAAATCAGCCTGGCGCAGAAAGCTCGATGGGCAAAGCAGAGATCGACCGTTCAAACGGCTAGACCCAAGCGCACAATATCAGCGGCGGCTCGTAGGAGAATGGCGGCTGCCCAACGTGCGCGATGGGCGAAAGTGAAGGATCAGAAGAAGGCCGCGTGACGTTCACGCGATACGTGCAATGGGTTTCGGTGGTTCTGCTAGCGTCTTGCACTTGTGGCGCTGGAACAGGACCGTGATTCCCCACTCTGCTAGAGGCCCTACTCGGGTTTGCGTTTCAGCGGCTTGCCAATCGCGAGCAGAAAGACGGCATTTTTGCTTTTCGCGTGCGGCGAGAAGAAGGTAATCACGTCATCGTCGAAGAAGGTTAGCCCGGTAGCACCCAGGCGCTGGGCATATGCAGCTAGGTAGATCCTTCCGCCAATGGTACCGGCCTCGAGCTGGACGGCCCGGTAGCCGCGGTTCCCGTAACGCTCCAGGATGCGTTTCAGATCGGCGAGAAAGAAGATGTCCACGCAGGCGTCCGCTGGCAGCTCCTGCTCGAGACCAAGATGATGGGCCTCGGCGCGGAATTCCCCTGACTTCAAAAGCTCCAAGGTGTTCTGCTCGCGTTGGAAAAAATAAGCGCCCGGCTTCAGGCCCAGCACCGAATGCACGATCAGGTAAAGATCGTTAAGCTGCGCACCGGGAGGCTCAAGGAAGTCAGCGGGAAGACCTCGCGTGGCGCAGTCGAAAATGGTTGAAAGTTGTGCCAGCGTAATGGATGCCCCCGTGTCGAACGTTCGGGTAGAGCCGCGGCGCAGGATTACCTGCTCGATCGTGTCCTTCGGTTGTTCTTCTTCCGGCAGGCGCGGGAGGCGAACTGCCTCGCCGGCCAGAGCGGAAGATGGAAGGAGTGGTGGCCCTCCGCGCCACTGAGCTACTTCCTCTACGGACTCAAGCGAAGACGCGTCGTGCATCTCAAGCATGGCGGGATACTCGACTTCACGCTCCGAAAGCGGGATCGTCTCCAGGCCGAGCGCGGGAACCTCTCTCTGGGCTGGCAACGATCTCTCCGATGTGCGCCCGATCGGTACGAGGCACAAGGAAGCCTCGCGCCGGGTATCGACATCAAGTAGGCGGTTCACCTCGGCGTCCACGAACCCGAGCACGATCTTGGCCGGCAGCCCCGAAGCCGCAGAAATTGCCAGCATATTCGCCAGCAGCGTGCCGTTGTCCCAACCGAAATGGCGATAGGTGCGCGCCTGGTACTTCCAGGCATTCCGCCAGTAGGTTCCGGTACAGATAATCGTTGCGGGCGCGCGAGCCACCGAGGGTTCCATCGCCGTCGCCTGAGCCAGGTTTCCCCGAAAATCACCGGTTCGCAGAAGCCGTAGCGATACATCCGCCGGATTGAAGTGATACACGCCGGCATCCAGTCCCGTAAGATCGCCAGTCACGACGTACAGCTCGATCTCGTAGAGAGCTCCAGTGCAGGCTGCGGCCCGAAAGTAGATCTCTCCGCCCGGATGTGCGCGCTGTTTGGTAATCCCTGCCGAGAAATAGAGAATGCGCGCCAGATCCTGAAACTCAGGGACCGAATCGTCGCCCGCCGAGGGCACGGGTTCTGAGATCGCGGAGAGCGCGGCCACCTCTGTCTGCGGCATGTCCCGCGGAAGCGGAAGCGGCTCTATCTTCGGATAGATTTTGAAAGGCTGCGGCCGATTCGCCCAGTCCAGAAAGTGAGGATTGGAACGAATACTCCAGGGGGAGTGCTTCGTGCCATCGTGATACTTCCAAGTCGCCTGCAGGTCGCGGTTGTTCATCGGTCACTACGTCAGACTAGCACCGGCGTCCACAGCAGTGAGGATTTAGACGCCAGCTGCCTGAACCCGAGGGTGAGTAAGGCCAACGTCGGACCGCCTTTCGCTTTGCCGCACCTGCTGCGACGGAGTTCCCCCGGTCGTATCGTAGCCAAATCGGAAGGTGGGACGTTGCCCATCCGACGTAAAATTCGATAAGCCTGTCCGAATACCAAGGCACTCAACGCATCTTGAATCTCGTCGCATGTAATAGTCTGAAGTCGGCTCTGCGGACAGGGCCGACGAGTCGTCGGTTGTCGGACACCGCGCACCATTCCGGACCGGAGTCCCTAGTTTTCGGTTGGCGACAATACGTCCACTGACGCGCGGATCGGGGCTTCTCAATAAAGATTGTGGCGGTAAACTGGAAGTGATTCGCGGGTGAGCCGCAGTCAGGACTACTTGACTTGGTGCTTGGCATACTCTCCGGGCGTGAATTTGCCGGCTTTGACGTAGCTTTCGTTCAGTTCCGTATACTGCTTCCACTTCTCAGGCAGGTCGTCCAGCACGAAAATCGCGGATACCGGGCAGACTGGGACACAGGCGCCGCAATCGATGCATTCCACCGGATCAATGTAGAGCTGGGGGACGGTGTCGAATGTGGGGCGACCGTCGTCATAGGTCGTGTTCTTTTTGGGGTGGATGCAATCTACGGGACAGGCATCGACGCAGGCGGTGTCTTTCGTTCCGATGCAGGGTTCGGCAATGACATAGGCCATAGGCCAGCTCCCCCTGTCAGAGTTTACGGTATGCCTCACGGAAGGAAGATTCAAGCTGAGCCGAGGTAAACTCGTGGCGTATGGCGCCGAGGATTGAAAAAATTTCTGCGGTCACTTTTCGGGTTGTGAACATGATGGAGTCTGTGCGGTTTTACAGAGATGTTCTCGGTATGGAGCTTCTCTATGGTGGAGAGTACGCGGGTTTTTCTTCACTGCGCGCAAAAGACGCGCAATCCGCGATCCTCAACCTGGAACAGGGCGACACGGTGACTCGCTGGGGACGGCTAGTCTTCCACGTGACGGATGTGGACGGGTTATGGACTTATCTGAATGAAAGGGGGTTCGACCCCGAAATTCCGCAAGACGCTTCCTGGGGAGAACGCTATTTCCACATGCCCGATCCAGACGGCCACCAGTTGTCGTTTGCGCGTCCGCTACAATGACTCGCGGAGAATTACGGTCAGCGGCCCGGCGAAATGATCGTGACCCGCAGCTTATCGCCAGCTTCCTGGCACGAACCCTCGGAGATGGCTCGCAGGGCGAACTTCGTGCCGGAATATACCGACCCGATTTTCGTCGTGGTTCTGGTGCCGTCGCTGAACTATGAATCGCGCTGAAGGCGATCCCCGCGGCGTCTAGCGAGATGCTCTCGGCTTGCGAAGCTTCTGGTTATCCGAATCACTCTCGTCCTGGATGACAGTCGCAGGAGGCTGGGCTGCGACACTTTTTGACCTCGAGCGTTTGATTTCCCGCCAGAAGGTCGCCCGGGCCACAGCTCGGGTCACGTGAAGCACCTTGGCCATCTCCTTCCAATCAAATCCTCTGCGATGCGCGCCAAACATGGTTCGACTCTCATAAGAAAGCTTGTGACCAGGTTTCTCCAAACTCCGGTTGGCGAACTACGAACGACGAAATTTCATCGCACAGCGTCAAATCTGCGGGACATTCAAACAGTTCAGACGAAGGTGGGCTACCCAGACGAGAGCAATAGTCGCCACACAGGGATATAGCTTTCTCTCGTTGGGAACGCGGTTCGGGGATGGCTGGCATAACAACCGCCCGAGGGCTAGCAGTCCTCAGTCCACCGGCCTGCAGCGCCTAAGGTCTGGTACTTGCTTTTACGGGTTAAACCCGGCTGCGGTCACCTTAGTTGTGGAGAAAGTGTCATTTTGTTTGCAATGAAGCCTCTCTTCTACGCAGCCCGAGTCTCCGCGTCCATCGTTGGATTTCGACCCATATCGCCCAGGAATGGGGCCGACGCATGTGTCAAGTGTTTGGCACTCAGCACGTTTCGTCCTTTGGCCAAGGCTTGGCCACGCGGGCCGGTTTTCTGCACCTGAAGTGGCCACCTGCACGAATTCCTGCAGCAAAAAAGTTTTTGCAAAGCGGCAGGATTGTGGATATACGCTGCCCGGTACCACTTGGCTCAGGTGTGGACCAGATCCACCCGCCACCTTCGTCGCCCAGCATGTTCCGAATGAAGTCGGCGCATGCGCTTTTTGCGTTAGAGAGGAGGTATTCCGGAGGCGTAGAGACAAGTGTGTCTAGACCCGGAGACGGTTAACTGCCACTTGGACCCAGCCCCGGAAGGCAGCAGTATGGGCGAAGGCGACGGCGTACATAAGCGCCGTATGTTCCGCTGGCCTAGAGAAGCAAGAGAACTCGCCAGAGAATACAAGGAACGAACCAGCAGAGGCCAGGAGCACAATGAGACTGGCCGGCGAATGCTGGTGACAAAACTGGCTGCGATTTCCGGGAACCCACGAGACGCCTGTCTACGCTTCCTGCGCGAGCTCGGCGTCAATCAAAAACGGGCATATCGCGAATGGACAAAGCCCGAGCAAAAACGCCTCCTTGACCTGATCACTACCATGCCGGTAGAAGAGGCCGCGAAAATCCTGCGGAGGCCGGCGGGGTCCGTGCGTTCGATGTTGCATCGGCTCGGTATCGGTGGCAAGACCGGAAGGGAATGGTTCACCAAGTTTTCCCTCTCCCGCGTATTGCACACCCGCCCCGATGAAATACAGAAGTGGATCGACTTGGGTTGGCTCAAGTCACGCTCTCTCACTACTGCAGGAACGAAAGCGAACATCATCCATCCCGATGATTTCTGCGAGTTCGTGAAAGAGCACGGGCGCGCCGTCGCGAGCCGACGTCTTTCCTATGACGCACTGTGGTTCGTCCAGAACTACGTGTTTCCACCCAGCCACGCAGAATTGCTGTCGGTGCGAGGGACATACAAAAGGCACGATGCAGGCGATGAGACAGACGCGAACACGGAGTCTCAATCGGCCTGCGGTTCCGAAGAAGACGGCGGGCAGGAAGGTTAGGGTTCGTGATGTCATCAGCAAAGGAAATCGTTGTCGTCGAGCACAGCAAAGAGCTTTCCCTGGAGGCAAGCAAGGAAGCGGGGAGCAACGGGTCAGGCGACCTCACCGGCACGCATACCGCGGGCGCGGATGGCCCTCCAGCAGTAAGGCGACGTCTGCCGGACGAGCGCCACAGCTTGACCCATCACTTCTCGGTGGGCGGGCAGGAAGGCTACGTCACAGTTGGTTTATACGAGGACGGTCTGCCAGGCGAACTGTTCATCAGGATGGCGAAGGAAGGCTCGACGGTTTCCGGACTCATGGATTCCTTCGCAACCGCAGTATCCCTGGCACTGCAGTATGGCGTCCCGTTGCGGGTCCTGTGCGACAAGTTCAGCCACACACGGTTTGAGCCAAGCGGGTGGTCCGGCAATCCGAAGATTGGCTACGCCAAGTCGCTGACGGACTACCTGTTCAGGTGGCTTGAGCTGCGCTTCCTGAAAGGCGAGCAAGGACTGCTGTTTGAATTGCCGAGGCCGGCCTTGCCGCAGCGTGAGGTGAGCAGCGTAGTCAAAGGCTTAGGTCAGGTCGTGGAGTTGGGAGACGCGCCTCCGTGCCAATTCTGCGGTTCACTGATGGTAAGGAACGGCTCCTGCTATCGTTGCATGGAATGTGGCAGCACGAGCGGTTGCTCGTAAGCTAGCAATGCGGCAAGCGGCCGAGCTGGCCAGACCATTGGCCTCGGTGTTGTGCTCGCGACGAACGTGGGAGATCGAGAAATCGAGCGACCGGGCCAGTTTCCGACAGATCCAGTTTAGCGAATAAAGTCGCGGACTACGGCAACTGTACTCGCCACTCATCTGCCTCACCACCACTTCAGAATCCGAAAACACGTGCAGCGTCTTGGCCTTAAGCCCCAGGGCGCATTGCAGCGCTTCTAACAGAGCGATGTACTCGGCGACATTATTGTCCTGATGTCCGATCCATTTGGCGATTCTGATGGTGCCGTCAGTGGAGCCGTCGATTACCACTCCAATGCCAGACGGGCCTGGATTGCCGCGAGAGCCGCCATCGATGTAGGCCACGAGGTTTGCCATTGCGTGAATGCGCTGGTAACCACCATGCGTGACCGATTTCCCGGAGTCAAGATGCTTACAGGGTTCCCGCACACTTCATTTGTAGTACCTGTCCGCGCCTTCGCAGCGCCTGTGGATGTTCCTGTGGGAAAATGGAAAGAATTTGATCTCCCATTTTATTAAGCGACAACGATTCAACGGGTTGCGTCTCGGGTTCTTGATCCATCGCAACCGGTCGATTGCACTGAAAACGGGCGTTGACAATCTTAGAGCAACTCTCTAAGTTTGGCTCCGTCGACGGCTGAAAGGGTTGGCTTAATTAAACCTTTGCCAGTCCGAAGTAGGCTGAGTGATCAGCTCGGCGGGGCAACCCGAAGAGCAGCCAGACCTGAAAAAACCGACGGCTCTGCGAGGAGTAGTTGGGGTTTGGGACCGCGAAAGCGGTGATCGCATCAGAGGCTGTGACGGTGCATGCGTCCACGCTGTTAGCTTCCTCGCAGGAGCTGATGGCTAGAGCATAACCGATGTCACAGCCTTTACCTTTTCCCAAGCTCTTACTGCCAGAGGGCTCGTCTCTCACAAAAGCATTCTTCTCCGCACATTTTTTTCATCCGGAATTGTGAAGAACCATTTCACGAGTTGATCCGCCAGTATTAATGCGGGGCGCAATCGCCCGACTCTTTCTTTAAGAGCCTCTGAAAACGCCCAACGATGTGGTGCTACTTGAGAGCCATCCCCACCGTCCAAGCGGGGAGTTTGACGCGGTGTACCGCGCTTGCTCCCTTTGATCAGTTCTGCAGCAGGGAAGTGGCTGCCTGGCCCCTTTGTACAATACAGAAGACATGGCAGTCAGAATCGAGATGCAGAATACGGGCGATCCCCGAGTTCGCGGGGAGATTGTGGCTATCCTTGAACACGTGCTGAGCGACAGGCCCGGAGAGTGGCGTGTCTCAATTGTCGGGTCTCACGGCAACGACAACTGGGAAATGAAAGTGGAAGGACCGGCGGGCTTCGAGCGCTCGTACACCTTGGTTGGCGGCGCGGGCGAGCACGAGCCTGGGGCAATAGGAAACTTGGTCGTTAAGCTGCTGCCGGCGAGGAAGCCATGATCTGCCATATTCCGGGTTACATTCTCTTCAGACCCATGCTGACATCAGGGCCCTGTCAGGAATAAGCTAAGTTCATTTTTCTAGAGTTTGAAACTGGAAATGCGGAAGATTCCAAATTCGCGCCGTTTAGAGGAGCACATTTCACGAGCGTTGAACCAGATCAAGAAACCGAGTACCGCGGAAGAAATCACCGAGCTACTCAATCGTGATCTGGAGCCCGAAGACCGGCCCTTCCAAACAAGAGAAGTCGCAGAGTGGTTGCGGAACACCGGCGACACAGCGTTGACACTCTATTGGTCAAGAGCTCGTCCCCGCAGGTAGCCCCTTTGGTACAACCACGAACACGGTGGGTATATCAGATCATTGCTAAGCTAGGGCGAATCGCATCGCGTGCTCGTGCGGCACACCCGCAGCGAGGGGCTAACTATTCTTTGAACTTCAACGAGTGAAGTTCGAGGGCTCGCTGCAAATCCCGATCGTCGGGTCGAATGAGTTCGGGTTCCTGCACTTTGATTTGAAAGGGCTCGAACAGAGCCCAGTTCTCAATGTCGTGCCCGTACTTTGAGCGGTAGTAGATTCCCGCAAAGCCGCCATTAAAAACAATCCGAGACACCGACTGCGTCAGGATCCGTGGAGCCGTTAGTTGAAGGACCGACGCGTCGAACTCCTCGACTCCAAAGTAAGCGTCTGACCAACACACCTGTTCGACAGCCGTGGTCTGTGTTGAAGTGTCCGGATGACCGCAAAAACAGGTTTGTCAGCGCCCAAGCGGCGTACGCGAGCGGAGGTTCAGCAGTTGGTGGCTGAGTTTGTGAGCAGCGGTATGCGGCGGAGCGAGTTTTGCCGGAGTCGAGGTTTGAGCTTCAGCACACTGGATCGCCATCTAAAGAAACTGCGTTGGAAGAGAGGGCGTAAGCCAATTTCCTCGGCCGCTCGTTTGGTGCCGGTGGAGTTGGCGGCCAGGAAATCGCCGAAGCAGCACGAACCGAGTTGTGGGTTGGCCGTGGTGTTGCCGGGCGGACGCCGGATCGAGCTGCAGCCTGATTTTGACACGAGTACGTTCGAGCGCCTGGTGGGCATCCTGGAGCGGGCGTAAGCCATGTTTGGACTGGGACCAGCTACACGGATCTATCTGGCCGCCGGGGTCACCGACATGCGCAAGGGGTTCGAGGGGCTGTACGGTCTGGTTCGGGATCGATTGTCGTGTGAGCCTCTGAGCGGGCACCTGTTCTTGTTCTGCAACGGCCAACGCAATCGGCTGAAGGTCCTCGTCTGGGACGGCAGCGGACTCTGGGTCTGTGCCAAGAGGTTAGAGAAAGGGCGTTTCACTTGGCCGCAATCCGGTGATGCTCAGGGTAAGGTTGTCCTGAGTCACGAAGAGCTCTCCTTATTATTGGGTGGGATCGATCTGGCCAAAACCAAGCACAAGCGGTGGTACCGAAAGGCTTCCCCCGAGGGACACGCGGCCGCATAAGTTGCCTGGTTGTTTGATCGTTTTGATCCACTCTGGTAAATCATTAACCCATTGTGAGTGTAGCTCCCATTCCTTCAGCACCAGCCGATCTGGAACTCATCGCACAACTGAAGAGCAAGCTACAGTACGCTGAGCTGAGGATCCGGGTGCTGGAAGAGCGACTACGGCTGCTGCGGATCGAGAAGTATGGTGCGGGCGGAGAAAAACTTTCGCAGGCGCAAATGCAATTGTTCGAGCTTGAGTCCGTCGTCAGTGAAATGCCCGAGCAGGCGGAGACTGAGTACGCGCCAGTGCAACGCTCGATCAAGAAATCCGTCAAGCATCCGGGTCGCCATGAGTTGCCGGCGAATCTTCCTCGCGTGGAGCGGATTCTGCCCTGCGCATTAGATCAGCGCGTGTGCAAACGCTGCGACAAAGAAACCGTGGTGATCGGCTACGAAGAGAGTTCCCAGTTGGACGTGGAACCGGCGAAGTACTTCGTGCTGGTCACGAAACGAGAGAAGCGGGCTTGCCGGTCCTGTGAGGAACTTGGAGTGGTTTCGGCCCCCCTGCCGCCACGGATCATCGAGAAGTGCCTGGCGAGTGACCGCATCGTCATCGAGACAGTCGTCAGCAAGTATTGCAATCACCTGCCCCTGCATCGGCAGAGCGTGATTTTGGAAAGGGACCTCGGCTTGGAAATCAGCCGAGCAACGCTGGACGGCTGGGTCCTCAAGGTGGGTGAGTTGCTGGTCCCGATGGTCGCGGCAATGAGGCGAGAATTGATCAGCGGAAGTTACATTCAAGCGGACGAAACCCCAGTCGATGTGCAGACACGGGAGGGCCGAGGTAAGAACCACCAAGGGTATCTCTGGCAATACAGTCGGCCCGGAGGAACTGTGGTGTTCGATTTCCGCTTGGGTCGCGGACGCGATGCGCCGAAGCGGTTCCTGGGACAGTTCGAAGGCATTCTCCAAACCGACGGCTATGCAGCGTATGACCAAATCGGTGGGCTGAGGATGGTGCATGCCGCTTGTTGGGCACATGCCAGAAGACAGTTCTTCGAGGCGGTGCAGCTAAATCCCCGAGATCCGATTGCAATTCCGATTGTGGCTCAGATGGACGAACTGTTTGCCGTCGATGCAGAAGCTCGCCGCAAAGCGCTGAGTGTTGCGGCGCGCCATGTCCGGCGTCAGGAAAGGGCCAAGCCTCTCTTGGACGATATCCGCAGCAAGATCGAAGCGGCCCAGTCCATCGCGTTGCCTGCCGGTGCACTCAGCAAAGCTTGCCAGTACGCGCTCGCACTGTGGAAGAAGCTCACCCGCTTCTTGGAGTATCCCGAATTAGAGCTAAGTACTAACCAGGCGGAGAACTCCATGCGTCCGGTGGCTCTCGGTCGAAAGAATTGGTTGCACATCGGCAGCCCACAAGCGGGAACGAAGGTTGCGGCGATTCTCTCGGTCGTGGAAAGCTGCCGCAGGTTGGAAATCCCAGTGCGCGATTATTTGGCTGCGGTTCTTCCCGGACTCGGCGACCGCCCGATCCAGCGCCTTCCAGAACTCACTCCCGCAGCTTGGTTCGCCCAGCCTTCATAGAGTTTGTTGGCCAAGCAGTGAGAAGCTTCGTAAACGGGTGGCTTCGAAACGGTAGGGTTGAGACACCGCTTGCTCATCGCCCAACAGTGAGCAGGGTCATCTACCGCCGTATCAAGCATAGACAACGAGTTTGAAACGTTTTATATTACGAGCGAATTTGATATCGGGGCAGAGGTGACACTCCATGAGGTCCGCATTCCTGCAACTCGTATTTCTTACACTCGCCGTAGCCACGATTTGTTCTGCGCAGGATTCGTCTTACCGACCCAAGGGACAGCAGATTCCCGTACCCGCATGCCTCACCATGAAGGGACTGTGGGAAGGAGGCTCGAAACCGTGTAGTCAGACAGAACATGAGTCATGGCTCGCCGATATCACACACTGGAGGATGGAACGTCGTATTCGTGTTGGCTACGATGGTGCCAGGTACGATTTGCCCGCCTTGAAATGGACGCAGTCGAGTTTCATGCAGCCCCAGATGATGGTGCAGGATAGGTTCTTCTACGATCCCGTCGCGGGGAAGTACACCGTAGACCGATATCTTGATGACCTTGAGAAACGCTACGGTGGTATTGATGCGGTTTTGATCTGGCCAACTTACCCGAACATGGGAATTGACAATCGAAATCAACACGACATGATTCGCAGCATGCCTGGAGGCGTTGCCGGCGTAAAGCAGATGATTGCCGACTTCCATCGCCACGGCGTACGCGTCCTGTTTCCGATGATGATGTGGGACCAGGGAACACGGGATCCCGGCATGGCTTGGCCGGATGCGATTGCCAGCCTGATGGCGGAAATCGGCGCCGACGGCATCAACGGCGACACGCAGGACGGCGTTCCTCTTGCATTTTCGCTAGCCGCGGACAAGATTGGTCATCCCCTCGCTTTCGAACCCGAGGGAAGTCCCTCCGACGAGGCGTTAGCCTGGAACGTGATGACCTGGGGCCAATACGAATTCCCTTTCACTCCTCTGGTGGACAAATACAAGTGGCTTGAAACGCGTCACATGATCAATATCTCGCACCGGTGGAGTCGTGACAAAACCGATGATCTACAGTTCGCTTTTTTCAACGGGGTTGGCTGGGAAAGTTGGGAGAACATCTGGGGCATCTGGAATGGAATCACGCCACGCGATGGTGAAGCCACCAGACGCGTCGCCACGATCGAACGCGGCGTGGCACCCTTCCTCATCAGCAAAGATTGGGAACCGATGTCCCCCATGCTACGCTACGGGGTCTACGCAAGCCGCTGGCCGCTACGCGGAGAAGCAGTTTGGACAATTGTGAACCGTAACGAGTACGACGTCGACGGCGACCAGATCGAGGTGGCAACTAAAGACAATCTTCGTTACTTTGACCTTTACCACGGAGTGGAACTCAAGCCTCAAACTCGGTCCGGTGGCATAACGGTACTTGCCTTTTCGATCGAAGCCAAGGGATATGGCGCGGTCCTGGCAACGAACACAGCAGTCGACCAGAAGGCAGTGGCCTTAATGTCCAAAATGAAAGAGCTGACGGCTACGCCATTGGTCAACTACTCGCACGAATGGAAAGTCCTGCCCCAGCAGATCGTTCCAATCCCAGCGACGAAGGCTGCAAGCAGAGCGCCTGCGGGCATGGTCAAGATCCCTGAGGCCGATTTTCTTTTCAAGGTTTCCGGAATCGAGATTGAGGGGTTCGACGATATCGGCGTCGATGTCCAATATCCGTGGGAAGATTCTCCGCGACGCTTTCACGAGCACCCCATGCACGTCACTTCTTTTTATATCGATAAGTACCCTGTTACGAACGCCGAATTCAAGAAGTTCCTGGACTCGACCCACTATCACCCTAAAGACGACCTGAATTTTCTCCGCGATTGGAAGGATGGAAGCTACCCCGCGGGATGGGAAAATAAACCAGTGACTTGGGTCTCGCAGGAAGACGCCCGGGCATACGCGAGTTGGGCTGGAAAACGCCTGCCCCATGAGTGGGAGTGGCAGTACGCAGCTCAAGGCACGGACGGCCGCCTCTATCCTTGGGGTAACGAGTGGGATGACGGCGCTGTGCCGGTACCTGACAAGTCGCGCACCATGCGAGGTCCAGATCCGGTTAACGCACATCCGAAGGGAGCCAGTCCATTCGGTGTCATGGACATGGTAGGGAATGTATGGCAATGGACGGAAGAGTTTGTTGACGAGCACACACGGGGCGGCATTCTTCGTGGTGGCAGTTACTATCAGCCGCAGGGCTCCATCTGGTATTTCCCCCAGGCTTATAAGCTGAATGAGCACGGAAAGCTGCTGCTGATGTCCGCCAGCATGGACCGTTCCGGGGGAGTTGGATTCCGTTGCGTAGTTGATGCGCAATGATCTGGTCGGCAGTTATCTGAAACGACGAACATCGTCGCCGCGATTCAACGCGGCAAGTCATGAAAGCACCGGTGACAATGCGACAAATCGCTGAGCGCGCCGGTGTCTCCATGGGCACGGTGTCGCACGTAATCAATGAAACCGCGACAGTTCGGCCGAAGCTGCGAGAGCGTGTGCTTGAGGCAATTCGCGCCATGGGCTATCAGCCGAGTGCCTTAGCGCAGGGGCTCCGGAAGAATCGAACCAACATGCTCGGAATGGTGATTCCGGACATCACGAACCCCTTCTTTCCGGGCGTGGTTCGGGGCGTGGAGGACGTGGCCTACAAGCGATCCTTCCGCGTGATCCTCTGCAACGCGGACAACGATCCTTCCAAGGAAGCGTCGTACGTTCGCGAATTACGCTCCTATCATATCGCCGGACTATTGATCATACCGGCGGCTGGCGCGGATATCGCGAGCCACCTCCGAGCCTATGCGTCGGCTGCGGTCCCCGTGGTTTGCCTTGACCGGGTACCGGATGGGTGGAAAGGTGACGCGGTCCTGGTGGCCAATGCGGAAGGTGCTTATCTGGCAACACGCCATTTGATTCAGATGGGGCACAAACGTTTAGCCGTGATCGCGGGGCCGCTCGGGTTGACCAACGCGGCGGAACGCTTGAAAGGTTTTACGCGAGCGTTAAACGAAGCCCGGATAGAGATTGAGCCAGAATTTGTGCAGGAAGCGCGCTTCGATACAACAAGCGGCTACCAGGCAGCTCTTCGTCTCCTTCGGATGCTCCCGCGCCCGACTGCTATTTTCGCATGCAACGACCTGATGGCTTTTGGCGTGTTGCAGGCGGCTCGTGAACTTAGCCTACGATGTCCGGAAGACTTGTCGATCGCAGGGTTTGATAGTCTTGAGTTCACCAAGTTCACAGATCCTTCCCTGACCTCTGTTTACCAGCCCGGATATCAGTTGGGTGCCACCGCTGCCCGGCTTCTGTTGCAGAGGGTAGACGGGCTGCGGTCGGCGCCGAAAAAGGTCCTTCTCGCGACGGAATTGAAAAAGCGTGACTCTGTCGGACCACCTCCTGCCGCTGTTCTGGACGCTTCCGTGCGCATAACGAGTGCAGCCAAACGTGGCCGCGGGAAGTAGCGCTGGGCTGGGACCTTTCCAGACAAGTTGCTTTTGGCTTGACAATTACAAACGAGTGGGAGTAATTTTTGTTGGTTTATTGTTTGAAACGTTTCAAAGTAACGGGCATCTCACAGTGGAGTGTGGAGCCTGCGCCGTCCCAGGAGACACAGCATGCGAACCCCCTTGTCGCGGTTTGTGGTTCTGCTACCGACTTTGTTTGTCTTAACGCTGGTTTCGTTCGCCCAGTTTTCTCAGCGCGGCAGCATCAGTGGCGTGGTCACCGAAGCGTCCGGAGCAGTCGTACCCAAAGCAACAGTGACGCTGCTCGACCTGGGTCGAAATCAAACTTCTACCGCCGCCACCGACGCGGGCGGGCACTATGAGTTTTCCCAGCTTCTCCCAGGCAATTACCAGGTTTCAGTCGAACTTGCGGGATTCAAAAAATCAGTCTCACAGCCCTTGCCGGTGTCACCCCAATCTGAAGTCCGATGTGACGTGCAACTCCAGCTGGCCTCGGTCTCGCAGACGTTGACTGTAACTGGCTCCTCCGCGCCGCTGCTCGAAACTGAATCTGCGGATCTCGATCAAAACATCAGCCAGGAGCAGATCTCGAGCGTTCCGATGAACGGCCGCAATTGGACATCGCTGACCGAGTTAACACCCGGAATCGCCACGTCGCCCCGCAACAACATCAATCTAAGCGGTACCTTTGAAGTAGGAGCGTCTTACACGTCGGGGGGAGCGGATTACACCGCGGGGGGCAATGCTGAGGGCTCGCGCGACAATGGATACTACGTGAATGGCGTGAACGCCAACGAGAACTATGAAAGCGGCAGTAGCTTCCAGCCATCTGCGGAGGCCATTGGCGAAGTGAAAGTAGGGGTGGCAGATTTCTCTGCGGGGTACGGTCGCGACTTCACCAACCTCAGCGCAACCACCAAGTCAGGGACCAACACGTTTCACGGTGAAGTCTACGATTTCTTCGAAAACGACGCCTTGAATGCCTTGGTTCCCATCAACCGGGCGCAGGGGTTATTTACCAAAAGCGCATTTCGTTTTAATCAGTTCGGCGGCGGCCTTGGAGGCCCAGTCTACATCCCGAAAGTTCTCAATCTGAAAGATCGCGTCTTTTTCTTCGTCAACTACGAGCGCAACCCCCACTCGCTTACCGGACCGAACAACCTTGCCATAGTTCCAAGCAATTTGCAGCGGCAGGGAGACTTTGGAGAAGACTGTACGGGCCCGATCAATGCGGGCACCTTCGATACTACGGTCTCAGACCCCACCTATGGACAGTGTTCCAATCCCGCTGGCCAGCTTTACAACCCTTATACCGGCAATGCCATCCCCTTCAATAACCTGGTCACTGCTGGCCTCTTCAATCCTGCGACGGTGACGACGCAAATTAGTGCACTTGCTAACCTGTTTCCCGCTGCCAATCTGACACCCACCGTCGCCAATAACGGTGCCAATTACCAGTATTCATCGAGGCAGGCAGTCACCCCGTATCACTGGGATAGCCGCTTCGATTACCGCATCTCATCGAAAGATAGCGTGTTTGTCGCCTGGTCCCAATATAGCGGCACACCCAACAATGCCGGCGGCCTGGTCCCAAACCTAATGCAGGCCAACGCGGACGTAAGCGACAAGTCCCACGTCGTCACCGTCGATGAAGCTCATGTGTTCAATGAGCACTTAACCAACGAGTTCATCTTTGCCATAGGAAGCGGTGCTCTCCACACGTTGAGCCCTTCAGAAATCTCTTACGCCAATAGCTCTGCCAACCCCTTTAACTCGATCTTCCAGAATGTCGGCACCGGCTCGGGAGGCAATACGGGCATTCTCGGCGTGAATATCTTCAACTACGGCGTGCTCTTTACCCAGCCAAGCGTAGGTTACAACGAGTACTTTCTCGCTTCCAATAACTCTCGTGAATTCTCCGACAATTTGAACTGGATTCGCGGGCGTCATAGCATGACGTTCGGATTTACCTATCTCCGTAAAGGGGAAGAGGATTTCGACAATGTCCGCTACGTCGCTTATGGCTGCGCGCCCGCCCCCGGCTCATATTGCGGCAACGGCCCCCAGCTGTTCACGGCTAACCAGGGAGTCGGCGGCGACGCTTTCGCCGAAGTCTTACTGGGCTTGCCGTCCGTGATCCATCAACGCTTCAGCTACACCTCAGGTGGGCCGTTCGCACCGGAACCGAACGTGGTCATCCCTTACTACGCGGGCTACTTCAATGACAAGTTGAAGGTCACGCAGAAGCTGACGGTCTCCTACGGGCTCCGCTACGAACTGCCCATACCTATCTTCGCCACCAACAACACTTGCTGTGGCATCTACGAGCCGGCCACAGATACGATCTCCATCCCTGGAATCACGCCCGGTTTGCCCCAGCACTATGCCTCGGCTCCCAAGCACGACTTCGCTCCCAGACTCAGCTTGGCGTGGCAGCCTCTCCCCAATCTCGTCGTCCGCGCGGGATACGGCCTTTACTACAACTCCGGCGCGAGCCAGATATCGAATCTCTTGACCGGAGCCCTTTACGGTGGGGTGCCCGGCGGCTTCGTCGGCAATGAAATTGACAACTCCACGCCGCAGGCAGCGGCCGCGTCGACGGTCTTCCAACCCTCGCCGCAAGTGGCTCTGGGAACCTTCCCCACTTCTACCGGCCCGGGACAGGGCTATTACGGAGATGGTGCTTATCAAACGATTTTTTACGCCGACCGGCAACAATCGTTTCGCACGCCTTACATCCACCGTTATCTGCTTGATATCCAGAAGGAACTCTCCCACAATTCTGTGATCACTGTCTCTTATATTGGGGCGGAAGGCAGGAACGGTTGGTACTTTGTAGACCAAAATGCCGCGCCCTACCAGACCGGATGGTCCTCTATCGACGCCTATAACGCTGCCCGTCCATACAACTCGGGAAGGTTTGGCGACATTTACCTGCAGAGGGCTGGCCTCAACAGTAACTACAACGCCGGCATTGTGAAATTCCAGCGCCAAATGTCCCACGGGCTGCAAATTCTTACCCACTACACCTATTCAAAGACCCTCGGGGATCGAGGCATCAACGGACAGGGCACGCAAGACACGGGTTATAACTATCCCCAAAGCGTCATCCGGTCGTACGGCGAAGAAACTTACTCCCACCGGCATCGCTTCCTGTTTCAGACCACCTACGAACCAAAGTATGGGCAGCGTCTGCCGTCTTACTTGCGGCCAGGTCTCGGCGACTGGCACATTTCAGCGATTGCGACCTTCGAGTCAGGCGATGCTCTGACTGCTTATAACGGAGCGGGTAATCAAGCGAACGATTATGCGCCTTACAACGGGTTGGGAAACCTCGATATGGTGGCGAATCCCAATTTCTCCCACGGCAAGCGCAGTTTTGCGGAGTATTTCAACACCAGCGCATTCGTCGTGCCGCCAAACAACGTCCAGGGCACAGCGTCCCCGGGTGTCATTCGGGGACCCGGGCAGAACAATTGGGATATCTCGTTCGGCAAGAATATTGCTTTCCACGAACGTCTTCACGCCGAGCTCCGCGCGGACATGTACAACGCCTTCAATCACACGCAGTGGAACGCCGTCAGTACACAGTTGAACGGCTACACGGGCCCATTTGGGCAAGTTACAGGCAGCCGTGAGGGACGCATTATCCAACTTGCCGCTAAGGTGGTGTTCTAGACAGGCAGTATCTTTCACTCGCGGCGCGAGCCCTCCCCCATCGCTCGCGCCGTCCGGCGGCGGTGCGCTGCGCTCGCCACTGCATATGATTCAGGCGGGAGGGTCATGTACCAACCAGAGGCATACGGAATTGCGCTGTTGTTCATGATCATCAGCATGTTGTGCTGGGGATCGTGGGCAAACACCATGAAGCTCACTGCAGGATATGCCTTCCAACTTTTTTACTGGGACTACGTGATCGGCATTGTTCTGGGCAGTCTGGTTTGGGGTTTCACTCTAGGAAATTGGGGTGGAGGAGATCTCTCCTTTCTGAGCAACATCAGCCAAGCAGACTCGCGGCATATTCTTTTCGCGATTGCCGGCGGGGCTGTCTTCAATGTGGCCAACCTGCTTTTGGTTGCCGCCATTGACATCGCTGGCCTGGCTGTCGCCTTCCCGATCGGAATCGGCTTGGCTCTGGTGGTGGGCGTTCTCTTGAATTACGCACTCTCTCCCAAGGGCCATCCCGGACTGCTCTTCGGGGGCATGGCGCTCGTGGTTCTGGCAATTATTTTCGACGCACTCGCGTATCGGCGGCGAGAGAGCGAGCGACGCTCGGTCAGCGTGCGTGGAATCTGGATTAGTGTTGCTTGCGGCATACTCATGGGCATCTTTTATCCGCTGGTGACCAAGGCTGTTACGGGAGAGCATTCCTTGGGGCCATACTCCGTAGCCTTTTTCTTTGCTTTGGGAGTAGTCCTTTGCGCAATCCCGGTGAACTTCTTGTTCATGAAGAAACCTCTCACCGGCACACCTCCGGTCAACATGTCGCAATACTTCCAGGCGAAACCGGCCTGGCATTTGTGGGGAGTTGTCGGCGGACTCATCTGGTGTACGGGAACCGTGTTCAACTTCGTTGCCTCCCACGCACAAATAATCGGTCCGGCAGTCTCCTATGCAATCGGCCAAGGTGCGACGATGGTGTCGGCCGTTTGGGGCGTCTTCATCTGGAAAGAATTTGCCAGCGCTCCGCCGGCTTCTCGCAAACTGATTCCCGCCATGTTCGTCTTCTTTCTGCTTGGACTGGGATCGATCGCGATCGCACCCATGGTGAAGTAGACGAAATCGAAGCGTTATGCAGAAACCCATCGTTGTCGTCGGCAGCATCAATCTCGACTTAGTCGTGGGAGCTGATCGTATTCCCCAGGTGGGAGAGACGATCATTGGGAACAGCTTCAGCACTTTTTACGGAGGTAAAGGTGCAAACCAGGCGGTCTCAGCAGCGAAACTCGGGTACCCCGTTTCAATGGTGGGGAACGTTGGGAGCGACGCCTTCGGAGCGCAGTTGCGCAATGGTTTGAAAGACGCCGACGTGGACACAGCTTACGTGAACACCGTAGAAGGGCCTTCCGGCGTTGCGTTGATCACGACCGGACGACGAGGTGAGAACAATATCGTGGTCGTGCCCGGCGCGAATGGCCATCTCACGCCAGAACTACTGGAGAAGGCGGCGGCGATTCTGGAACGCGCCGGATTTCTTCTGGCACAGCTTGAGACTCCCATCGAGACAGTCGATTACCTGGCCCAGTTCGCCGAGCGGCATGACATCCCGCTTATGCTCGACCCGGCGCCGGCGCGTGAGCTTTCGAAATCCCTGCTGCGCAGGGTGACCTGGATCACGCCGAACGAAACCGAAGCTACTGAATTGATTAAATCCGGTAGCGAGAATGGCAACCAAGATTCCTATGCAGCGGCAGATCATCTTCTGGCTTCGGGCGTTAAGAACGTTCTCCTGAAGTTGGGGTCGCGTGGTTGCGTAATCGCCCAGCCGAATCGTTTGAAAAAGCTCATCCCTGCATTTTCCGTGAATGCTGTAGACACGACCGGCGCCGGAGATGCATTCAATGCAGGATTTGCAGTGGCGTTGATACGTGGTTTGCCGGTTGCACAAAGCGCCGTTTTTGCTTCTGCCGTGGCCGCAATTTCTGTAACCCGACACGGAGCCCAGTCCTCAATGCCGACCTCGGCCGAAGTACAGACTTTCCTAAGCGAACGCTTAGGAACGGCAGCGCTCCCTTTTGTCGAGATCAACACCTAGGCAAGCCTGGCGACAAGGAAATCTGTAAGGAGGATGAGAAATGGAGACTATCCGGCATACACAATTTGCACGGTCGAAGGTTAGCCGCTTGCTGGTTGCGGTGTTTATTCTGGCTGCGATTGGTTTTGCCCAAGACCTGCGGATCGTAAAGCCGGAAACGGTCGGCCTGTCCTCGGAGCGACTGGAAAGGATCGGTGCCACCGTTCAGCGAAGCATCGATGACAAACGGATTGCCGGCGCGGTGACGCTTGTGGTCCGGCGCGGCCAGGTAGCTTGGTTCAAGGCACAAGGCATGGCGGATCGGGAGTCCGGAAAGGCGATGCGCCTCGACACCATGTTTCGCATCTGCTCGATGACAAAACCAATCACGAGCGTGGCCGTAATGATGCTGTACGAAGAGGGATATTTCCTACTGGAAGATCCTATCTCGAAATACTTGCCCGAGTTCAAGAACCCCAAGGTATTGGTCCAACCTCCAACCGGAGAGTCCTATTCAATCCCCGCGACCCGTGAAATCACGATTCGAGACCTTCTGCGGCACACCTCAGGACTGACCTATCAGTGGAATGCCGTGCTTGGTCCGCTCTACAAAAATGCGGACGTGGCCAGCGGGTTGTTGCAGTACGACGGCACCATCGAAGACAGCGTGAAGCGGCTGGCTGGCGTACCTTTGCTTTTCAATCCTGGTGATCGTTGGGAATACGGCCTCAGCGTGGATGTACTCGGGCGATTAATCGAGGTCATCTCGGGAAAGCCTTTGGATCAATTTTTCCGTGAACGTATTTTCGTCCCGCTTGGAATGAAAGATACATATTTCTACCCGCCCGACGATAAGCTAGACCGTTTGGCTGCGGCGTACACCTACTATTCTGATAAGGGCCTGAATCGCTTTCCCGAGACGCCGATTACAGAAGGACCCTTCACTTATTCGGCAGACTACCCTTACCGCGGGCCTAAGAAACTTTTTTCAGGAGGTGGCGGGCTGGTCTCCACGGCGGAAGATTATGCGCGCTTCTGCCAGATGATGCTCGATGGCGGCAAAGTGGGAAATACTCAACTTCTCAGCCGAAAATCCGTCGAATTGATGACTCGGGATCAGCTGGGCAACATCAGTTCCAATCAGAGCTTCGGGCTAGGTTTTGGAATCGACGGAATCAAAACTCCACTCGCCGAACTCGGCTCGCCCGGCGAATACAAGTGGGGAGGGTTTTACTACACCGCGTTTTCTATTGATCCGAAAGAACAGATGATCGTTGTCTTCATGGCGCAACTTCATCCTAATGGCGGGCTCAGCCTCGACCGGAAAGTGGATGCACTGGCGCATCAGGCGATCATGGAATGAGAATCGGCACCGACGAGGAATCTTGCATCACTGTCGAGTCATCATGCACACAGCGAATGGAAAACTGCGCATAATCGTTTGCCTCCTGGCATGCTTGGTGAGCTCGTCCTTCTCGCAAAACCAAGCTCCTGGGTCCTCTTCTGACTGGAAGGCTGTCTTCCAGAGTCGTCTTCCCTTGTACGGCCACAGAAACTGGATCGTTGTCGCAGACTCAGCGTTCCCGGTCTATGCCTCCCCGGCTATCGAAACTATAGTGGTCAACGACGATTTGCCTTCGGTTCTGAAATATGTGGCTGGTGCGATCTCTAAGTCACGCCACGTGCGAGCTACAGTTTTTCTGGACCGGGAACTTCAGTTCATCGATGAGCACGACTACCCGGGAGTGTCCGAGTTGCGTCGGCAAATCACGTCGCCTTTTTCGAAGGACCAGGTTTCCAGCATTCCACACACCGAGGTGTTGAGCAAAATTGACGAGACCGGCAAGACATTCCGAATTTTATTCATCAAGACCTCGGAAACGATCCCATACACCTCGGTTTACATGCGTTTGGATTGTGGCTATATGAGCGATGAAGTGGAGCGGAAGATCAGCACTGGGGTGGCAGCCGCAGGCAGTCGAGAGCCCAAATAGCAATGGGCTCGGTAAAATCCGCTCCATCGCGTGCAAGGCAACGGGGTACTTTAATGAACCGTCGAAGATTTCTCGTCACATCGGCCGCAACATCCACGCTATGCGCCTTACATGGCAGCGCCTACTCTAGATTCGTAGAGTCTCAGCAGGCAGTGCCCAAAGAAGAACTGTCTCCGGCGCTCAAGGAAAAGCTCCGGCGCGATCCCTTGAGACCGCAATTTCATTTGCTGCCGAAGGCGAACTGGATGAACGATCCCTGTGCGCCTCAATTCTTTCGCGGCCACTACCATATGTTTTTCCAATACAACCCAGGTGCAGCCGTCTGGGGTGACATGCACTGGGCCCATGCGCTCAGTCCCGACCTTATCCACTGGAAGCACATGCCGCTGGCATTGTCACCTACGCCAGACTTCTATGACGCATATGGCTGTTGGACTGGAAGCGCGTTGCCCGGCGGCGAGGCCGCGACCATTCTGTATACCGGTGTGACGAAATCTTCGGTTGAACTCGAGACGATTCGCGGCAAAGGATTGCGAGAGGTTCAGTGCCTCGCGACATCAACGGATCCTGATCTGCGGACGTGGAAAAAGCTGGACAAACCTGTACTGGATGGACCCCCACCAGGTTTGAAGGTAACCGGATTTCGGGATCCCTGCCCGTGGAAAGATGGCGACACATGGTATCTGGGCTTAGGTTCCGGCTTCCACGAAGTTGGCGGCGCGGTACTGCTCTATCGCTCGCCGGACGGACGCAATTGGACCTACCTCCATCCCCTTGCGCAAGGAGGCAATCCCGCCGATACCGGCGAAATGTGGGAGTGCCCGGACTTCTTTCCGCTTAAGGATAAGTACGTTCTGCTCTACTCCGCTAAACGCAAGGTTCACTGGGAGGTTGGCACGTTTGATCGGCGTGAACTCGTGTTCCACTCCGAGACCCGAGGACTAGTTGATCACGGATCGTACTATGCGGCGAAGAGCATGGTGGATGCGAAGGGCAGGCGAATCTTGTGGGGATGGGTGGAGGAAACCCGCTCCCCTGCGGAGTGCGAAGGTGCTGGATGGGCCGGAGCTATGGCGGTCCCACGCGTGCTTACGCTGGGGATGGATAATGAGCTTCGGATGGAAGCGCTGCCGGAGTTGCAATCGCTGCGTAGTAATGTTCAGACTTTGCAGAAAGCACACAACTCTGAAACGGTCCACGCCACTCTTACAAGAATGCCAATTCAAAATCGTGCCGGTGAGATCGTCTGCGGGTTCAAAGCGGGGGAGAGCGGCTTCGGACTCGAACTGAGGGCTGGCGGCCAAGCCGCGCCGCTGTTTGCGATAAAGTACGACGGCGCGAAGGACAAACCTTCCGTCACCATAGACGACAAGACCTTACCGCTCTCTCCGAATCGAGGCGGAATTTCTACTCTAAATTTGTGGATGGATGGCTCGGTGATCGAGACTTTCTTCGACAACAAAGAAGCGATGACCGTGCGCTGTTACGCGCCCTCGTCAGGCAATTTACATCTTGCCTGGATCGGGGACACCAATGCACTGAAGTGTGTCAGCGTCTCTGGTGTAAAGTTCATTTCAAACGACCGTCTGACCGGCTGAGCAAGATCGCGTCGAAATGCAGGGGTAGTTCGTCCGATCATCCGGATGACAATCTCCTTTGCTCTTGTGACTGCGGAGAATAATCCGTTATCGTGCGACGGCCGAGTCGATTGCAACGTTCATGGCGACGAGCGCCGCGAAGGTCTGACGAGTCGAGAATCCCCATATTTGTCCGGTGCAGCCGATGCGGATTCGAGTGGACCAAAAGGGCACCACTTTGGTCGAGTCCGGGACAGCAAGTGCGCAAGTTGCCTCCATTCCGACTCGGACGCATTCTTCCGCTTTTATATAGGGCGTGTTGCTACGCCGCAGTGACGGCTTCTCCGGCAACTGGGTATCAAGGAATGTCATTATGGGTGTTAGCTTTTTGAAGAATTGTTTCATGTACCTCTTGCTTGCAGGAATCGCGAGCGTGCAACTGCATGCTCTGCCCCCGGCCGAGGCTGGCCGCGGCCAGCACCCGGAGCGCACTTCTGTGTTACCGCAGCGCTGGTGGGAATCGGCCTCCGCAGTGCGCACGGTTTCATTGAAGGATGACACCGAATTCCCCCAACTCCTCCTAGAACCTGCGAAAGCCGAGGCCCAGATCAAAGCCATCAAGGAGCAAGGGTTTACCGGCCTGAACATTTTTGCTCCGGCCGATGGAGGCAAGAGCTACGGAGGTCTGGATGCACGTGATCACTATCGTATCGAGCCGAAGTACGGGACCATGGACGACTTTCGGAGAATGATAGAGATTGCCCATCGTCTCGGGATGGCCGTGATCATCTTTGAAAATGTGGGTTACAGCGCGGTCGATGCCCCTTCGTTTCTCAAAGCCTGCGACGATGTCCGCGAAAGCCGGGCGAGTCGAGAATCCAGGTGGTTCTTCTGGAGCGATCGCCCCGATGCTCCTCCGCCGGCCTCGGGCGACACCTTCTTTATGGTTCGCCCGACCTGGTTACTCAACTACCAGCCGGATAAAGTCGAACACTGGGCTTACAGCGAGCGCGCGAAGCACTACTACTGGACTCGCTGGCCGGGAAAGGATGCGCAAGGGAAGACAATAGAACTTCCCCAATATAACTGGAACAGCGTGGAGTGGCAGGAGGAGGCAGAGAGAATCACGCGCTTCTGGTTGGACACAGGCATAGACGGCATCGTCATGGACGCTGTCAATTGGTACGTTGGCTATACCTGGGAGAAAGGGCGTCAACGCATCACCGACGTTGTCAATAGCTATGGCAACAGATACAGCCAGCCCGAAGGCGGCGGCGCTTTTCACGACGACCCCGTGGCATGGATCACCGATGGAGGATGGAACTCGGTCCAAGATTACGGTCTGGGGATCTGGTGGGAAAAGCCTTATCAGGTGCTCCAGAATGCCATCGAGGCTGGCGATCCGCGTCCGATTGAAGAATCCCTACGCAACTACCACGACCGGGTGATCGCGGCGGGCGGCACTTTGAACATGACCCTGGTCGCCATCAAAGATAATCCAGAAAAGCAGCGCCTTGCCGCAGCCATCGTCGCTACTACCGGGCAGTTCATTTCGGATTGGAGCCACAAGGACGACAAGCTGGCGTCGGACCCCGAGATTCAATGGTTGCTGAAGACGAAGGTCAAGCATCCCGCTCTTCACCAAATGGGGCAACGCCGCACACTGCCTACCAACGATGATTCCAAGTACTACGCCTTCGTAAGAACGGCGCCGGATGGCACCGAACGAGTACTGATAGTGGCGAATTTCTGGGCCACGACCCAAGAAGTACGAATCGACGGCAGCGGGTTGCACGCGCGAGCTCTAACCGATCTGCGCAGTGGCGAGAAAGTATCTCTCGACAACAAAGTCCAATTCAATCTCCCCGCTTTTGGGTATCGGTTGTTTGAAGTCCAATAACGCCAGGTCAGAGGATGAGAGCGCAGACGACTGTCCCTGCAACAAAGGAACAAATCGAGCTGCGACCGGAAATGGATCCTTCTGGCCCCCTGGTCGCATGCGGAACGATATTTTACCGAGGCTGTGCAGTCAAATCCTCAAGATCCGGTAGCGACCGCGATCGTAGCGCGGATCCCCGGACTCGCCGACCGCCCGATCCAGCGCCTCCCAGAACTTACTCCCGCAGCTTGGGGTCGCACAGCATTTGTAGACCTAAAGCATCCAATGGCCGCGGCCCTTCGCGAAGCTGACCGGGTTTCCCATCACTCCCTGGAATCACCGGGCGGCGCCTGGCAGACAAAATTTGCGGCATCATCAGTGCTTCCCTTCGCTGTCCACCTCGCCTGTTTCGGGTACGGGCAGAGCGGGCGGGTGCGATCTATGACGCCGTTGGTAAGATGCGACGCAATGATCTCCTCGGGCGCAATGCCCTTTTCGACCCATTGCTCCAGCGCACCGAGCATATCGAAGACACTCGGGCCGGGACCGCCGCCGCAGTGCTGCATCCCCGGGACCATGAACAGACGATAGAAATCTCCGATTTGCTTTGATCTGTCCTCTCCGCCATGGCCCATGAAAGCCTCAACGCTGTGATAGTAGTCGATGCTGTTCAGAGGCGGGATATCAGGATCACTCCAGCCGTGATATTGGATCAACTTCCCGCCTCTCCCCCTGAAAGGCCGGAGGTCCGGGTCCACCGCATTCGAGATAGCCGCAAGCTTCCCGTCCACAAAGTCCACGTCACTATCAAAATCCACGCCGGCACGCATCGGCTTGTCGAAGTCGAATGTACGGAAGTCCCAGTTCGGGTCTTCAAAGGCGATGTACTTGAGATAGGGGATGCCTAACGTAAAGTGTAAACTCTTCCCCGGCTCGCTACCGGTGACCCAAGCCGCCCAGCCGCCTGGGCCATCCTCGCCACCGGGCAGCAGTCCAGGATAGATCTGATTCCCCTCCGAGTCCCGCGGACCGGCATATAGCTTTTTGACTGCCTCTACCTGGGCAGCCGTAAGGCAAGTAGGCGCATCGCCGTCGTGGCAGAGGAGTGTTGCCGGATCGAAGTGGCAACGGATGGGATCATTGAGGATGCCGTCCTTGATTCCATCAAGTTCGTCGCACCGATCATTGACCGTTCTTGCGATGAGCGGCACCTTGCCGGCTGGAATATAGCTGGAAGGAACCTTTTGCGTCGCCTGCACAACCCAGAGGTGCCCGCCAATGTAGTGATGGGTCCAGAAGTTGGCGGGATCACCGGCGACAATGCCATCGTAATCGCCGGGATAGCGTTGAACTTCCATCAGCGCCTCCTGGCCTCCCTGCGAACAACCGGTGAAATAAGAGTGCATGGGAGGACTGTTGTAGAAAGCCTGAACTATGGCCTTGGCCGATTCCGTCATAACGTGGACTCCACGGTGCGCGAAATCCACCACGCGTTCAAAATGTCCAAGGCCCCAGGTGGCATCGCCCATGACGCTGGCATGGCCGGTATCAGTGCTGGCTGTGGCATAACCACGCTTGAGGGGATCCATCATGGCGCGATAGTTGATGAAACCGGCCAAGCCCCCGTTACCCACAGCTAGAAACTTGCCATTCCAGGCTGCCGGCAGCCAAACCTCGAATCTGACCTCCGGCTTGATCTCCCCTATCACGCGGCAAAAGGCGGGTAAAGCTATCGGCGATGGTCCCGCCGGCGACTCGGGTATGGCAAACGGTCCTTGGGAAACCAATGTTGCGGAACGAATGGTTGTCTTTGGCAGGGCCAGGCTGGCAAGCCCCTCGCATGATCGTGTTTGAGCGAGCGTCATGTTCGGTAGTAGCAATATGAACCAACATCCTAAGAAAATGAAAGCATCCTCACGAAGCATTCGGCCGCCCCCGATTTTTTGTCACCCAATTCTCGCCGTCCCATGTCACATAAATCAAGGCCTCGGAGATTGAGAGGCGGGCTCGAAGCGGTGGGGATGTGGCGTGAAGGGTCTTGCGACAAGAACCACGTCGCTTCCAATCCGGGGACAGCAACGGTGGATCGACCCCCGCTGGCGAGCCATGTGGGTATTTTGAGGGATCTCAGCAGATCCCGGCCGTCTACGAAGGTTTCGAAGATATTCTCTTCATTCAAAAGAACGAGGAATTTTTGAGTGTGCGGCTGCCAGACTCGCGGTCGGCTGGCAATGTTCCAGCGACTCGCTGACTCGCCTGATTGCCGATATTAACGCTTTGCCAACGCTGGGCTGGGACAAATGGCGAAATCAGCGTTCCGTCCTCTCAAGATTTCCTGTTGAAGTTTGAACCGTGTGCTTGCTCTGACGCGTACACTCCAAACTTCTTCCAATGGATTGCCAATAACTTCCGCAAGCGGCTGATCCATTCGCTGCTGCAAACATCGGCGTACTCTTTGTCGGTCGTGGCAAGTCCCAGGATCCGCTTCTCGAGCCATTCCATAGGCACTTCCCCAGGCGGAAAGTAGTCATCCGCTCCCTCGATCTGAGCCAACTCTGCCAGCAGTGTGGGATCGATGCGGAATCGAGCCAGGGTTTCGACGAAGCACCCCAGTCTCTGCGAGGAGGCATAGAGAACACGGTAGGTCGCATCAGGGTCGTCAAAGCGGTTGCCGAAGGTTCCGTCAGGCCCCGCTGAGGCCCAATCGGGGGGAGCCCAGGGATCAGGTTTCCTTCCTAGCCTGTAAATCACACCGGGGGCTTTCACGAATTGTTATCCTCCGGCTAAGAAGGCGCGCGCGGCGCCAAGTATCTCCGGACCTATGGTCTCCAGATCCCCTTCTCGCAAAAGGCGGGCTGGCACGCGATCCCCTAGCTCCGGATTCAGACCCGTAAACCAAGCCTGAACCACCCGTGGCCCCTCATGATCGCTAATCACTTTCGCCAGCCGATAAGCGAGCCGCAATCTTTCATCGACTCCCTTGTACGGCTCTGAGCCGGCCATCCATCGCTCTATCGCTCTCGTGTCTTTGACCGAAGCGATGTAGGCCGTCAGTTTCTTCCCCAGAATTGTGGTCAACTCGGTGATTAGTTTGGAAAAATCCAGAGTTGTAGCTTCCCGATATGCCAACAAATCCGGTCTTGCCGGGGTCGATACTGCCATTCTTTACCTCCGAACTCATTGCAAATGTATCATAATAACGTTAAAATAGCAATGTAATTACAAGTAAATACCACATCGTTCGACCGGCGTAAAGCATTGAAAACAAGACTACAGACCGGCGACGCCCCACTATTCATTGTTGCTCCGCAGCCTATTGCACAAAACCCCCTTATCGAGGGGGATTTGCGCAATTCCATAAAGTCGTCCGCGGCTCATCCTCCTCCACACTGTGCTGCTAAGGCAACAGCGAGGAAGACACTTAGAACAGAGATCAGGTAACGCATTTCTACCTCCAGTGCCCGGACAAGGAGAACAACAGCCGATTCGATTCACTTGTTATGGCGAGCACGCCTCCATTTCGCCCAGCGCACTCGCTGAGCCGCAGCAATTCGTTTACGGGCGGTGGCGGACATAGGTTTCCGCTTCTTGACTGCCCGACCGCGAGGCGCCCCTGCGCTGGCGCGTACGAGGCCACGTTCGCCAGCGGACGGCGGTTCCGCAAGTTGAACTTGATGGACGGTTGCACCCGTGAGTCGCTGGAGATCGAGGTGGACACTTCGCTGCCGGGCCTGCGCGTGGTACGGGTGTTGGAAGGTCGGAAACAGCGAGGACGAAAACCGAAGCGCATGATCATCGACAACGGCACGGAGTTCACCAGTCAGGTGGTGGGCCGGTGGGCGTATGAGAACGGGGTGCAGTTGCACTTCATCACGCCGAGCCGGCCGATGGAGAATGGCTACATCGAAAGCTTCAACGGCAAGTTCCGGGATGAGTGTCTGAACGAGAACTGGTTCCTGGACCTGGCCGATGCGCGACGCAAGATCGGCGACTGGAAATGGGACTACCATCACGTCCGGCCGCATTCGGCGTTGGGTTACCTGACGCCAATCGAGTTTGCCCAAGCATGGGCCGTGACCGGCCGTGGAAAAGACGCTCCGTGGAAAAGTCCAACAGCAGACTTTTCCACCGAGCTTGGAAATCCCGCAGAAGGCGCGGGATTCCCACTTTCCCACAGCCTCGACGACTGCGGACGTGTTACAACGACCATGTCCGAAAACTCAAACCCGGAGAAAGTCTCATTATCCCTGGACTAAAAATGGGGGGCAGGTCACAACCTGTCAGTCATCCTTACATATAGGGCCGAAGGTAGCTTCCGAACGTTCCCTAGAATTACTGTTGGAGCAGCAAATTCTCTCGATTGCCTGGAGGTCATCGCCGTTGAAAGGCGCGATTGCCCACTATGGCTGAACAACTGATTCAGAATCAGTTGTTCAATCGGAGCGAATTCGTCGACGCAAGAAGATACGCATGCTCTAGAAAGTAATTAGTGCTTACCGTGTCGTTACAAGAGGTCCATCACTTACTATGCCGCCGTTCTTCCAAATCGCCCGGATAGTCTGCGTGTTCCGAATGTCCTGTGACGGGTCTTTCTGCAGCACAATGAAGTTGGCTTTCTTGCCAGGCTCCAGGGTTCCGTACTGATTTTCTACACGGAGCAGTTGCGCTCCGTTTTTCGTGGCCACGCTGATCGTCTGCAGGGGCGTCAGTCCCGCCTGCACCATCAGCGCAAGCTCCATGTGTTCCGCAAACCCTTGCACGCGGATCGGAGTCGCGCCGGAGTCGGTCCCCAGCGCTACGAGAACACCTGCGTCGTAAATGGCTTTCAGGTTTCTCATCGCTATAGGAAGCGCCGCGGCCTCCTGAGCGGTGACTTTACTCGCACGCGTTTTCGCCTGGTAGTCGGGGCTGGTGATCATCTCAAGCAAGCCGGGATCCATGCTGCCCGGAAAAACGGATCATTCGTCCAGGCAGGGTCACCGCCGTACGCAACGGCGAAGTCGTCCAGAGACAACGTCGGGATGTACGCAACGTGTTGTTTCTTCATCTCCGCCAGCAAGGCGCCGTCCACATCGCCGTCGCGAATGCTGTGCGCGATCACGTCCACGCCGTCAGCGACAA
>Ga0074045_10000342_pt1 | contig 45605 bp, 42 predicted proteins | sample BogForMeECP23OM2_FD_94442 | JGI IMG/M metagenome (GOLD analysis project Ga0074045, IMG submission 94442) | Bog forest soil microbial communities from Calvert Island, British Columbia, Canada - Bog Forest MetaG ECP23OM2 | ecosystem: Environmental > Terrestrial > Soil > Wetlands ...
CGTGACCACGTAAGCGCTATGGAAATCCTAAGGCTCGGACTGAGCCTTCAAGACGTAACGAAACCTGATGTAAGGGTATGCGTGTCTTGAGAAGCCGCCTCGTTCACGAGGCGGAGTATGTCACTCTGCTATTTGCTCGTCACGATCAGATCGAAATCGGAGTTTCCGCACATCCCGTAGATCGATCCGGGATTGCACGCTCCTACGGAATATTTGTAGCAGCCAGCCGTCTTTGTAACCACGGTCACAGGCCGATCTGAGCCGCCCATAATTGTCCCGCCCGGTTCGAACGGGGAGGTGGCGCCAAAATCAATCATGATCCCCGTGTTCTTTCCCTCGCCCTGCCAAGTCACACTCGTGCCCGTCTTCAGACAGATCACCGAATCTTTGGGGAAATTGGAAATGTTCGGAGTCACTGACGCATCCTGCCCGCCGCCAACTCGCTTCACACTTAAAACACACGGGCTAGAGCTGGAACCGCACGTATTTGCCGCCGTGCAAAGTGTTTCGGGATGAGCATTCGAGCATGCACTTGCTCTCGTATTCTTCTTGTCGTTCGCAACCAGATGAGCAGTCACTAGCAACATCGCAATCAATATCAAAGCAAATACCAGCTTCGGGAAAGGTCTGCTTTCCATATATTCCTCCGTCCAAGATTTGATTTACGTGGCCCGCCCCCCTATCTACCTTCCGCCCTAGTTCACTCCGGCCGTGCCTTTCCAATCGAGTACATCCACAAGCTTCCAGGGATTTTGCGCCAACTGGATTTGCAGTTGCCCCTCTTTGTCGATCGCTAGCTGGCATTCCGGATAAAGCACACCGGTGCTCTTCGATTTGTCGGTATCGTTTAAATCGAACTCGCCGCCCGTCAAGTTAAAAGAGGTGGATTGCGAGTCCGCCCAGACTTCCCCAAAGCGCAGCAACCGGTTCGTGACAAAGCGAATCTTGCGGCCCGTCGGTGTCGGAATCAGCTTGATGAAAGCCAAGTCATAGCCGAGGGTCCCGGTGATCGAGATGTGGCCCACCGCACGCATCTTTCCGAGCGCGGTCACCAGTCCCTGGTTCTGGCCCTTGGCGAAGGCAGACATCAATACGTCCCGGTCTTCCGGTGTGGAGAACTCGTAAATTTCAACGGAAATACCGATGACCTGGCCCAACTGCGTTCCGGTTCCCATGGCACTGGCTTCGATCGTCTCGGCCTTCGGTCTCTTCTCCGAGAACGCTGGGAATACGGCCAGTACCAGTAACGCGGAAACCATCAATCCCAGTCCCACCCACCTATACGCACTCCGACTCCTTCTATTCGTCTCAGTCATAGAGTTTCTCTCCTTGTATTTCGATCGCCTGCGAACGTACTTCCGCCTGCGCATCCTTGTCATATGCTAGGAATCCGAGAAAGGGTATTGTCAAAAAGTACAGTATGGAGCTATTTCTTTGCGGGGGTCGTCCACCCGATTTTATCTGCAAAAGCGCAGGCATCCCTTAGGGCCCTACTGCGCCCGTAGGACGACCTCGAGAGACATCAGAACCAAGGGCTTTGCGCGACCGGGCGAACCCAGGAGCAGGCTGAATTGCTGGTCTAAGCCTCCTGTAACGCTCAGGAAAGGCTAGACGGAACGGAGTTGAGGCCGACCAGAGTTCGGAACTCTGGGTTGTCATGTAGACACTCGAGATCGGAGTCTTTCGACGCCCAGTTCAAATTGCCGTAGCCCGCGGCCAAAGCCCGCTTCAAGGTTTCCAAGCACTCTTCTTTTCGGTTGAGAACGCCATAGGTGCAAGCGGCGTTGTAGAGAACGTTTCCATCGTTGGGTCGGAGCGCAACGGCAGTTTGCAAATGGCGGGTGCTTTCGTCAACTTCCCCGGCTTGCGCTAGGTTCGTTGCTAGCAGGACCCGGGCCCGTACATCTTCAGGAACTAATTCCAATTGTTGGCGCAAAACGACGATCAAGCGGTCACGTAAGCGGTCGCCTTCGATCCTCAGTCCGAGCTTTTTCATGCAAACGTGATACGGGATGTACACGTTGTAGTCATCGCCGTTAAATTCGACGGCGTGCTCAGCTTCTATTACGGCTTCTTGGTAAAGTCCACTCGATAGCAGCGCGCGTCCCAGAATATTCCAGGCACCATCACAGTCGCGCTTTCGTTCGATTGCTCTCCGGGCCATCAACTCAGCGTCTTGATACTTCTTCTGCGCGTAAAACAGCCGTGCGCGCGCCACCATCACCTCAGGAAGATCCGGAGCCAGTGCCATAGCGCGGTCACACGCGGCAACGCCGCGGGTGATCCAATCCGGGTTCTGCTCGCGCAATTCGTATACGAGTCCGCACAAATTCGCGATTCCCGCGTGCGCTAGAGCGAAGTTCTTGTCCATTCGGATCGCCTGCTCGAACATCTGCAGTGCGTAGTCCGTATTTTCGCGTCGCGTGTAGCTGCGGCCCCGCAGGTAGAAGTCATAGGCTTGCGTATTTTCCGTGGGCTTCAGCCCGATGGTTTTTTCTTCCTGCGGGGTAAGTGAGATTCTCAAGGCCTGGGCAATGCTTCTCGCAATTTCATCTTGAATTGCAAACACATCCTCCAGTTGCCGATCGTATCGTTCTGCCCAGACGGAATGCCTGGTCGATCCTTCCACCAGTTGCGCCGTGATTCGCAGCCGATTTCCGGACCGCCGCACGGTTCCTTCGAGTACATGGGTCGCGCCAAGTTGCTGACCTACCTGAGGTGCCGAAACCAGCTTGTCGCGAAATGCCAGCATCTCTGAACGTGGAAAAATCTGCAATTGCGTAATTTTCGAAAGCTCGGTGATGATATCTTCCGTCATTCCGTCGCGGAAATACTCATCTTCCTTGCCTCCACCTTGATTCTCGAAATACAACACCGCGACGCTTTTCTTTGCCGAGATGGCAGCACGAACCGCCGAAGACGGTCCACCAGCGCCGGCCGACGAAATGTGACTGTCTGAATCGCTCCGCGAGCCCCCGGCAGCTTCCATATCCCGCTTCAGCCGTTTCAAATCAGCGCGCAATTCCGCTGCGGTCTGGCAGCGCAGGTCACGGTCCTTCTCTATAGTCTTCGCAATAATGCGGTCCATCTCGAATGGCATTTTGGAATTGATTCCCGTTACCGGCTTGGGGGTCTCATTCAAGATTCCATTGAAAATCATCGCCGCCGTATGGCCTGTAAACGGAACCGCGCCCGTGGCCATTTCATAAAGAACCACACCCAAAGAAAACAAATCCGTGCGATTATCCAAATCCTCCCCGCGCGCCTGCTCCGGGCTCATATACGCCACGGTCCCGATCGAACTACCTGGGCTAGTCAGATTTTCTGCCGTCAAATCATGCGCAACAGTCCGCATCCCCGATTGGTTGACAGTGTCGCCGCTTGCTTCACGTTTGCCTTCCACCTTGGCCAATCCAAAATCCAAAACCTTTGCCTGGCCCCGTTCTGTAACGAAAATGTTCGCGGGCTTTATGTCTCTATGAACAATCCCTTTCTTGTGGGCAGCGTCAAGCGCGTCGGCAATCTGAATTCCCAGTTCGATCATCTGCGCGGGTGACATTGATTTATTCGCGATTCGATGCTTTAGCGTTTGCCCTTCCAGCAATTCCATCGCGATAAATGGTTGGCCATCGACTTCGCCCACGTCGTATACAGTACAGATATTGGGATGGTTCAACGCCGAGGCTGCCCGCGCTTCACGCTGGAATCGGTCGAGGGCCTGTTTATCGCTCACCGTCTCGGCCGGCAGGAACTTTAAGGCGACGTTTCGCCCGAGACGCAGGTCCTTGGCGTTAAACACTACACCCATCCCGCCACCGCCAATCATTTCGAGAATGCGGTAGTGGGAAATCGTGCTGCCAATCATCGAGGTGGATGTGGAAAGGTCGGGCATGGGCAGGTGAATTCTAGGGGAGCTGAGAAACGAAGTCAACGAAGTTGCGTCCGACAATCGCTGCTGATGCCGAGCACTTCCTGCGGCCTGTGCTAGCATCTGTTTGAGTGGAATGATGAGTGCAGAAGCAAAAACGGGTGTGCGCATCCTCGGAATCGAATCGTCCTGCGACGAGACCGCCGCCGCCGTCTTGGTCGATGGCCACAACATTCTGTCCAGCGTCGTGGCCTCGCAATTCGACGTCCACCGAAAATACGGCGGCGTAGTCCCTGAGCTCGCCTCGCGCGAACATCTGCGGCAAATCGTTCCCGTCGTGCGCGAAGCCATCAGCCAAGCAGGGTGCGAGCTTCAAGAACTAGATGCGATCGGCGTCACCCAGGGGCCTGGCCTCGTTGGCTCGCTGTTGGTCGGCATCACCTACGGGAAAACTCTGGCGCGCGCGCTCAAAAAACCTCTGATTGCCGTGAATCATCTTGAAGGCCACATCCATGCCGCATTTCTAGAGGCAAATCAGTCGGGAATCGAACCACACTTGCCCGCAGTCTGCCTCATTGTCTCTGGTGGCCATACGGTCCTCTACGAAGTGAAACCAGGCGAAGGCAATGCGGAATTCGGGTATCGAAAAATTGGCCAGACTCGCGACGACGCTGCCGGCGAAGCCTATGACAAAGTAGCCAAACTCTTGGGACTCGGCTACCCCGGCGGTCCAATGCTGGACCGCCTGGCTGCCGTGGCTGGGGCCCTGCCCGCCCCGGTAAAATTTGGCCCCACCAAAACTCGCGGCAATCCGCTCGATTTCAGTTTCAGCGGATTGAAAACAGCCGTCCTCTACCACGTGCGCGAGCATCCCGAATACCGGGAAGAAATTCGCTGTCGCCAAGAGGCCCTCGCCCACGGCAAACGCTCCTTCGAAGACCTTCTACCGCTTTGTAGCCCGCAAACCTTGGGATTGCTTCGCGAGTTTCAAAATGCGGTGGTTCGCGATCTCTTGGAACGCACCCTGACAGCGGCGGAACAATCCCAAGTGCGAACCATTCTGGTTTCCGGCGGCGTTGCCTCTAACCGTCAATTGCGCGAAGCATTCAAAGAGCGGGCCCGAGGAGTCGAGGTGTTCTTCCCGAGCCGCGAGCTTTCTACCGATAATGCTGCCATGATCGCTGCCGCGGCATTCGCCAAGTTCCGCCGAGGAGTGTTCGCCGAGTTGGACCTCAACGCCGTAGCCAGCATGCCCCTGGCTTAGCTGTCGATACGGCAAGCTCCGCAGGCGTAAAGTCGAGCAGTGTGACGCGCGGCAGATGGTCCCACCAAATGAAAAAACGGCGGCACTGTTCGGCCGCCGTTTTCAATTCATGATTCGTACGTAATTCTAATCGAATTTCTCAACCATCGTTGGAAACTGCAACTTCGCCTTGGCCAAGGACTTTACGACCAAGCCCTCGGCATTTTCCGCCGTCAGGTTGCGCGCCGTGGCCATTTCACTCACCAAGAGGTACTTGGCGCGTTCGAGCATTTTCTTTTCGCGGAACGAAAGAGGCTTGCTGCAGCTTAAAGAGACCAAACTCTTTAATACTACTGCAACTTCCAGAAGGGAACCGGTGCGCATCCGCTCGGAGTTCTCTTTAAAGCGGTGTTTCCAGTCGTGATGCGAGTTTAGTTTTCCCTTTTCAAGGAAACCAAGAACTTTGGTTGTGTCGTTGGAGCGAATTACGGAGCGAAGACCCACGGCAATCGCGTTGGTGTGTGGCACCATCACGCGTAAGCCACTGGATATAATGCGGATCATATAATAACGTTCAGTTCTACCGTTTAAGACTCCAAAGCTCATCTGTTCTACTACACCAACACCATGGTTCGGATAAACGACTTTGTCGCCAATCTTATAGTCCATAATTGAGGTGTTCCCCCTAGGAGATGATCTGAGTGTAGGGAAATGTTAGCTAAGAGTCAAGGTATATCCTGTGGAATGAAGGGGTTAGCGACCGGGCCGAGACCATTTGGCATTAAAATTGCTCACAGGGCATCGTAGCTGACGAACTCTACCTCAGGCTGCTTCTCTTCCGACTGGCCCGTAGCACGCGGCCTAAGTATTAGACTAACATTAACAAATCGTTTAGATTCAAAGAGTAGCGATTGGGAGAGAACACCTTCATTCACTCGATGAACACCCTAGCGATTGACACTTGTGAACCGAGAGGGAGCGCTACGGTACGCGTCAATCGCCAGTGTCGCGTAGTAAAAGTGCACACGGAGGGAGAGTATTCGAGTTGGCTGCTCCCGGCCGTGGAATGTCTGCTGGCACTCGCCGAGAAAACGTTTGGCGACCTGGATCTTCTTGCCGTCGCTACTGGCCCTGGTTCCTTCACCGGCGTCCGCGTTGGCCTCTGCACCGTGAAGGCGTGGGCAGAGGTCTATGGCACAAACGTCGTCGGTGTCTCGCGGCTCGAGGCTTTAGCCCGATGCGTGCCAGAGGACGGATGGGTTGCTGCAAGCTATAATGCTCAGCGCGGTCAGATCTTCGGCGGCCTTTACCGCAAAACCTCTGGCCAGCTCGAACCTGCCGACGTGGACATGGTCGTCACCCCCGACGACTTTCTGGCCTTGGTGCGCCAGCAGACCGGAGGGGCACGAGTTCACTGGGTCTCCCTTGACCCGAATCTGTTCTGCAACCTGCCCTCTGGCGAAAATCTCGAAGCCGAGGGTTACAAGGTGTGGCCCTGCCAGGCGGCGCTGGCCAACACCATCGGCGAAATCGCAGAAGAAAAAGCTGCTCGTGGCCAATTCACGGACGTCTTGGCACTGGACGCGAATTACGTAAGACGCTCCGATGCAGAGATCTTCTGGAAAGGGCCCGCATATCGTGTCGGTTGAACCGGTGATCCGAAACATGCTGCTGGCTGATGTCCCTCTCGTTCGCCAACTTCTCGCGGAAGCGCCCGAGGCCGCGAACTGGTCGGAAAGCGCTATCCGGGCATCCCTCGATGATCCTGCAGCACTTACTTTTGTGACTATTGGCGACCGAGAAATCACTGGTTGCATCTTTGGTAGAAACGTCGGGCGCGAAGCGGAAATTCTGAATCTTGTCGTGAGCTTGCCATGTAGACGAAGGGGAATTGCCAAAGCATTGGTGCAGCACATCCTTAAGGTGTGGCAGGGCCAGGGCGTAGAGCGCGTCTGGCTAGAAGTCAGAGAGTCCAATTTCGCCGCCACCCGCTTCTACCCACAGCTAGGGTTCAAGCAAAATGGCCGGAGAAAAAAGTACTACACGCGGCCCGAAGAAGACGCCTTGCTCTGGGAGCACAAACTGCCTCGGAAGTAATCCACAGATTGGTACCAGATAGCTCTTGACGTGGCGTTTCCCGGTGCTACTCTCGCGTCACGCAGTAGTTACAATTCCGTAATGAGGAGGACCGCGTGGCTGAATTGCAGCGTAACCCTCGGGACGTAATAGTTGAAACAGACGCCGAGTATCAGCGTCTGAGTGAGAAGCACCGGCAGTATGAAACAGAACTTCAGAATATATCGAGATCCCCCTACCACAATTCTGAAGACCTTATCGAAGAAATCCGATTGAAAAAACTGAAGCTCCACGTGAAAGATGAGATGGAGCGTTTGATTGCGCGCAATCATCTTGCGCCTGATCGACGATCGCAGTAGCCGCCGGCAATCGCTCCCCGTACAAGTTTTGGCGTAAGATGACCAGAGACCTCCCGCGCACGCAAGCGCGCAAGGGAGCAGGGAGTCTATGGTCAAAGAAGGCTATTATTTCGGCCTGCCGCCGCTACTTCTAGGGCTGCTCGCTCTCGCCTGGGGCGCGCGCAGCTGGGTGGTAATCGGCATCGTGCTTGTGGGTCTGGCTTTATTCGTTTTTTACTTCTTTCGCAATCCCGAACGAACGATACCTTCTGACCCCGGTCTGATCGTGTCCCCCGGGGATGGCCGCGTGGTTGTCGTCAAAGACGAGCCGTATGCGGGCAGGCCCGGGAAACGCATCAGCGTTTTTCTGGCCGTCTGGAACGTCCATGTGAATCGCGCTCCGGCAGCAGGCACGATCACCCGATTCGAGTACAAACCCGGTAAGTTCATGGCCGCTTGGGCGGAAACCGCTTCACTCGGTAACGAACAAAATATCTTCACACTGGCCAGCGAAGACGGCGAAATTGTCTTTAAGCAAATCGCAGGCTGGATTGCGCGTCGGGTCGTTTCCTGGAAAAAACAAGGCGATGTCGTGGCCCGCGGAGAACGCGTCGGACTAGTACGATTTGGCTCGCGCGTCGATATCTGGATGCCGGACAATGCCGAACTATTGGTGAAGTTGGGCGACAAGGTCAAAGGGGGCTCCAGCGTTTTGGCCCGCATGCGGGAAGCTGTTTCGGCAAGCGCCATAGGAGCAGAGGGTAAAGCGCAGCAGAAATTGAAGCACGACGGAGGCCCGGCGTAGTATCTTGTTGCGGGATACTATCGTCAATCATGGCTGAGCACGAACAGCAGGAAACACCATTTCACGGAAAACGCTTCAAGAACCCGAAGCTGCGACGCGGCATCTTTCTTCTGCCGAGTTTGTTTACGGTCGCGAATTTGCTTTGCGGCTATTATGCTTCAGTCGCCTCCTTGGTTGGGCGCCCCGAGGATTTTGATCATGCGGCAAAGGCCATCGGTATCGCCATTCTTTTCGATTCCCTCGACGGCCGGATTGCCCGCATGACCGGTACCAACACCGAATTTGGCGTTCAGTTTGACTCCATCGCCGACGTCGTCAGCTTCGGTATCGCGCCCGCAATTCTGGCCTACGCCTGGGGCTACCGGCACCTTCCGGGTGTTGCCGCCGAAGGCGTTCGCGCGCTCGGTGACTCGGCTTGGCTGGGCGACGTGGCGTGGCTTTGCTGCCTCACATTTCTGATCTGTTCCGCTTGGCGATTGGCCCGATTCAACGTGCAGGGAATGGCGCCTGGCGGCTCAAAAAATTTCGTCGGCATGCCAACCCCCGCAGCTGCCGGCGTTGTCGCAGCGATCATTCATGCTTGCCACTGGATGGGCCCCATCACCGACAAAAACTGGGCCATCGCTTGGTTCCTACTGATGGTCGCCCTTGGGGCCTTGATGACCAGTGCCATCCGCTACTACAGCTTCAAGGATATTCCCTGGGCCCGGAAGCAGCCTTCGGTAACCATTGTTTTGCTGTGCCTGTTCGTTGGCGTCGTCTGGAGATATTCCGAGTATGCGCTCGTCATTTTTGCCGGCTCCTACGCCATCATCGGCATCGCTTTGCACGTGATTCGCGTCTTGCGGCACCGGCTGGTGGCCAGGACTGCTTGATGGTTGCTGATCACAATTCCCCCACAATCGTCCTCGCTGGCGCATCTTCTCTCCTGGGACACGAACTGAAATCGCTGCTCGAAGAAAGCCGTTTCTCCGGGTGGAATCTTCATCTGGTCGACGAAGACGCAACTGCCGGGATCCTTACCGAAGCCGGCGGGGAAGCCGCCATCATTCAGCGCGTGGAAGAAGATACCTTTCGCGGGGCACGGTTTGCTTTTCTCGCTGGCTCGCCTTCCCTTGGAAAGGCATGCCTCCTCCCGGCAAGAGAGTCCGGCGCCACGATCATCGATCTTTCGCACGCTTCGCTTGACAATCCCGATGCCACGCCCTGGTTTCCTAAAATTGAAAGGTTAACCGGCAAGAGCGCGAATCGCGAAGCCGAGACCTTCAGCATTTTTTCGGTTGCCGGAATGGCGCTCGCGAGTCTTGCCTTGATGCTGAAATCGCGGTACGGCGTCTGCCGCCTGGTTGCCGTCATCAATGAACCGGTTTCCGAAGCCGGGCGTCCCGGCATTGACGAACTCGAAACGCAAACCTCGCAATTGCTCTCGTTTCAGAATATTGGTCAGGAAGTGTTTGGCACCCAGACCGCCTTCAACATGCTTTCTCACTTTGCTCGGGAGAGCCGCTACGACCTTGGCAGCAAACTAAGGCAGATACGCGCCGAAATTTCCGCCGCCATCGGCGATCCCGAAGAAGATGCCAAGATCTCCGTGAATCTCGTGCATGCGCCGGTTTTTTACGGCACAACCTTCAGCGTCTGTTTCGATCTGGAGCACGACATCGATGCCATGGCGCTCTCAGGCGCTTGCCGGGATGCCGGTTTCCTCGTCGTTCCTCGATCTGACCCAAGTCCCAGCAATGTCAGCGTCGCGGGAGAAACGGGAATCTTTGTGCGCGAGCCTCAGCCGGAGCTGACCCGCGAAAAAAGTTGGTGGCTTTGGGGCTCAGGCGATAATTTGCGAGTCCCGGCCTACAGTGCCGTAAAATTGGCGGAATGGCTCGATTCATGAACTTCCTGCGAATGTTCTCTCTATCCGCAATCTCTGTTTTGGCAACAGCAATCGCTGGTTGTGGCTATCATACGGCGGCGCATTACAGCACCTTGCCTAAAAGCATCCATGTAATCGCTGTCCCGCCAATGGAAAACCAAACCACTGGCTATCGGATTGAACAGAGGTTAACCGCCGCCACGATTCATGAATTCCTCGCCAAGACCACGTTTCGCGTCGTCAGCGACGCGGATGCGGGCGACGCCGTTTTGCGGGGCAAAGTTGTCAGCCTTGAAATTGTGCCCCTGCTCTACAATAACGAAACCACCGCAAGTGGCCAGCAAACGGCCCAAGCCACTGCCATGCTCATCATCATAAAATGCGATGTGAGCTTCACCGACCGCACCACCCAAAAAGTTCTCTATCACAACAACAATTATATCTTTCGCAACGAGTACGAACTTTCCACCGATGTGCGTAGCTTTTTTCAGGAAGGTGATCCCGCAGTTGACCGCATGGCCAAGGACTTTGCCTCTCGGCTGGTTTCCGCGGTGACGGAGAACTACTAATGGCGCGCATTTCCACTCGAGAATTGGCGGCCCGTCTCGAGAAAGATAAGAAGATTTCAGCTATTCTTTTGTTGGGCGACGAGCCGTATCTGCGTGACAAGTGTCGCGTCGTTTTAATCGACCATTTTGTCCAGGAAGCCGCCCGCGCCTGGGCCGTCTCGCGCTTCTCGGCCGACTGCGGCGAAACGCAGGCTGCACTCGACCAGGCGCAAACCCTTCCCATGCTTTCCTCCAAGCAAGTTGTTTTTCTTGAGGATGCCGAAGCTATCGAAGCATTGGGCGAAAAAAATCGCAAAGAAACCGTCGAGAGCATTCTCGCTTATTTGAATGATCCTGCTCCGTTCACGGTATTGGTTCTCGAAGCAGCCAAGCTAGATATGCGCATGCAATTGGGCAAGAACCTTGCGGAAGAAACGCTGGTGGTCGAAGTCGGAACCAGTGACGATGCCGGCGCTCGCGTGGCTTCGGCCACCGTAATTGCCAGCGACTTGGCTAGGCAAAAGGGAATTGAACTGGAAAAAGGTGCTGCTGAAGAGCTGGCAGAATTGGTCAGCGGGGATTTGCTTCGATTGGAGACAGAACTTGAAAAACTGGTCACCTTTGCCGCCAGCCGGAAAAAGATTACCAAAGCAGAGGTCGCCGCATTGGTGATTTCCGAAAAAACTACCACCATCTGGGAAGTGGCCGGCTTCCTGGCTGCTCAGCAACCCAAAGCAGCCCTCGAATTTATCAATCGCCTGTTCCGGGAAGGCGAACCAGCTCTGCTCATGCTCGGTGGAATTACCTGGATGTACAGAAAAATTGTGGAGGCCAGCGAACTGCGGAGTGCAAGCAACGGCTGGCAAGCTGCCCGCGCTCTCGGCATGCGCCCCGAGCAAGCCGAGAGCGCCCTAGAATGCTCCCGCAAAATTTCCAAGGAGCGCTTGATGAACGGTATTCGTGCCCTGAAAAACGCCGACGTCCAACTTAAAAGTGGCCGCGACGAGCGGACCGTGATGGAATTCCTGGTTTGGGAACTCAGCGGCGCAAAATCTCCAGCCCGCTATTAACCCGCCTCCCTGGAGGGCGCCGACTTAAACGTAGAGCAGCCACCCATGCGTATCTGCTTGCTTGCCCGTTTGAATCGCCACGAGTTTGCTGTGAATCCTCTTCCCAATTCCATCCGGATTGCCCGTGGGAATGACCATCTCGCGATCCCGGTAACCAATCGCCGCGATCGGCGCGATGACCGCTGCCGTTCCAATCCCGAATGCCTCTTCCAAGGTTCCCAACCTGTGAGCCGCTACAACCTCGTCGACTGTAATTGCGCGCTCCTCGCATGGCACATTCATCTCGCGCAGCAGTGTCAGCACCGAATCGCGCGTCACGCCCGGCAGAATTGTTCCGGACAATGCCGGGGTAATCGCCACTCCTTTCACCACGAACATGATATTCATCACCCCGGACTCTTCGATGACCTGGCGGTTCATGCCGTCGAGCCACATCACATTGTGAAATCCCTTGGCCTGCGCCAATTTTGCCGCGAGCAATCCGCCGCCATAATTCCCCGCCGACTTTGCATCGCCCGTTCCGCCTGGAAACGCGCGAACGTAAGTCTCTTCCGCCAGTAAGCGAATCGGTTGCGCAAAATACGGTCCGCCCGGAGCTGTGAAGATCACCAGGCGATAACGCTCTGCAGGGCGCACCATCAGCGACTCGTCAGTTCCAAAATAGACGGGCCGTACGTACAAGGAACCGCCTTCGCGATGCGGAACCCAGTCCCGATCGGCGCGAATCAACTCCAGCAAACCGTCCTTGAAAAGCGTCTCGGGTATGTCCGGCATCGCCAGTCGCGCAGCCGTTCGATTCAATCGCGAGTGATTGGCCATCGGACGGAACAGCGCCACTTTCGCGCCAGGTGTGCGATGCGCCTTAAATCCTTCAAACAACGATTGCCCGTAGTGCAGCGCTGTCAAGGAAGGAGAAAGCGACATCGGCCCGTAGGGCATGATCCGCGCATCCTGCCATTCTCCTTCTCGGTAATCGGCAACGAACATGTGATCGCTGTAATTTGTGCCGAAGGGAGAATTTTCCCGCAGTTCCGCTGTGAGCCGGGAATTTGCTACGCGAGCCACCGCTATCGAGTGAGCCATCGGTCCCCTCCTCTCCTCGTACGCGTCCGTGAAAACAAAAAAGGCGGGCAACTTTCTAAGCCGCCCGCCTCGTGACACCCGCTACTTTCTAAATTTACGTTGCGGACTTGCCTTTGATTTGATTGTAGGCCAGGGTAAGTCGCGACTTGTAGCGATTGGCAGTGTTTTCGTGTAGCACCCCTTTGGTAATCGCCTGATCAATTGCGGACATTGTGGGGTGCAAAAGGTTTCCGGCAGCGGTGGCATCGCCCGCAGTAATGGCGGTGCGGAGGCGCTTCATCGCGCCGCGTACCCGCGTACGGTTCGCCTGATTCACTTCGGCGCGTTCGCGGGATTGTGCCGCGCGCTTCACTACGGATTTTTTCTTCTTCTTTACTTTTCTAGCCTGACCTTGCGCCATCTATAGCTCCTTCCGCTCTTTCTTCAATCCTATATTTTGCGGGGATACCTATCCATTGTCAAACGAACTATCCAATTGCGGAAGACACTGGCCCACTTTGCGTCACGCGTTCCGAAGAAATCGCCACAATCCGTGCCCGGGACGCCGCTGTCCCGCAGATTGATCCGGATTCCTCGGCTAAAAAGGAAGCGGCCCGGCGTGATGGTTTGCCGGGCCGCTAGGAATGCTTTTTCTCTTTACTTCTTTTGGTTAAATGACAACGGGAAGTCGAACACCAGGCCGCCGACCGGCACACGCAGCGAAAGTTCCCGCGCGTTCGGATCACGTTGAAACCAGATTACGCCAGTGGTTTTCTGCCCCGAGGCGAGTTCACTGTGTTTCAACGCCAGCGAATTGAGTTCGGAAGTTGCGGGCGCGCTCTGCTCGCGGGTATTTGCCGCAACCGGCACGCTGTGGTCAATAAAGATATTCTGAGAAGAAGTCTTGTAGGAAACGGTACTCACATGCGCTTCGGAAAAATGCGCGCTGGGCGAGGGCTGCGCGTTCGCTTGTGTCCACAACACTTCATGGTTCACGACATGGCTGAGTTTCGCTGGGTCGAGCGCCAGCAGCGGCTTCAGTCCCGGCTCTAACTCATCCAAGGTCACTAGCGCAGGCAGCACTTCAATCGTCTTGCCTGCTTCGTTGGATATGGCGATCGTCGCGCGAAGCTTCCAACCGGAATCCTGCAGCGAAACCTGCACGGTCAATCCATTCGCCGTGGCACTCTCCACGGTGTAACCCTTCACAGAAAACTGGTCACAACCCGGTGCTCCGGCCTGCCAGCGAACCACATTGTTTACAACCGTCGCTGACGTTGGCTGGACCTCCAGGGCGACGGCATGGTCCGTGCCGTTCATGGCGAGATACATCCGCGCTACGTAACCTTCTGTCCCATCCGACAGACGAACCCGGCTGGTGTAGCCCTCGTTGTCGGCCAGGATCACCACCGGTTCTTGGCAGGCCAGCATAGCCACGACATGCATCGGCAAGGACTGCTCTGCATCCGCCGTCATCGGAACGCTGCTGATCCCTGGGCAATTCACGGTGGCATGCGGAAGACTCGCAACCGGTGCCACGCCCGGACCGGACTCTTCGGATGCAAACGCTGGAAGTGCGGCGCACAGTAGCGCGGCACCGAACAGTGAACGTTTCCCAAACTTTACTCGGAACATGGCCTTTTCCTCCCTCAGGAAATTCGAACCGCTTAAAGTTCTGCATTCGATAAGGGAAGCTTCGGGCTTTCGCAAGTTCGCGTCTATAGCTCTCGCGTACCAGAGTACAGGTAATCACATCACTACTGTCCTTCGCCCGGGCGCCAAGGAAAAGTACAGGCGAACATCCTTCGCTGTCGCTTAAGATTCGTCGCGTCACGAATGCTTGCAATCAACAGAATTAATGACGTGTACCTTGACGCTCGCACTTGGGTGCGTTAGGTTGATTGTAGTTTCTCCGTCCGTCCGTGCTCAGTTGCAGCAATCTTTCAGGAGGAATTCCATCGGCCATCCGGTTCGAACACCTGAACAGCCTTCCAAGTGGATGAAACGCACGATACACATTACCGGAAAAATTGAACCCTTCTTTGGCACTCTGGACGAGAATATCCGCTCGCTGGAGGACGCCCTTCGTGTGCGGACGCATCTGCACGACACTCGGCTGACCGTGGAAGGTGAGCAGGAAGGCGTCGACCAGGCCGTGCGTATTGTGGAAGAGTATAACCATCTCACTCGCCACGGCCGCATGTTGGCTAGCGCGGAAGTGAAGTCACTCATGCGTGTGGCCACCGACGAGCCGCACGAATCTCCCCGCAGCATGTTTGAGCACGGCAAGACTCGTTCTTTCGGCAAGAAGCCGGTCACACCGAAAAACGCCAGCCAAAAACATTACATGGACGAAATTGAAGCTCACGATATGACCTTCGGTATCGGCCCCGGCGGCACTGGGAAGACCTATCTCGCGGTGGCGATGGCTGTCAGCGCGCTCCTCACGAAGCAGATGAATCGCATCATTCTCGCTCGGCCCGCTGTCGAAGCCGGCGAACGCCTTGGTTTTCTGCCCGGCACCTTGCAGCAAAAAATCGATCCGTACATGCGTCCGCTTTATGACGCGCTCTACGATATGTTGGACGCGGACAAACTCGAGCGGTTTCTTGAAAAGGGAATCATTGAGGTTGCGCCGCTCGCCTTTATGCGGGGCCGTACCTTGAACGATTCGTTCGTCATTCTCGACGAAGCGCAGAACACCACCAGCGAGCAGATGAAAATGTTTTTGACTCGCTTGGGTTTCAATTCGAAAGCGGTCATCACCGGTGACGTCACGCAAATCGACCTGCCCACCGGGAAAAAGTCCGGCCTGATCGAAGCCATGGAAATCTGTGGACGCATTCCAGGCATCAGCGTTGTCCAGTTCGGCGAAAAAGACGTCGTACGCCACAATTTGGTGCAACAGATCATCCGCGCCTACGAAGAGCACGACATGGCTAACCCGCAACGTGGCGGGAACGGGAAATCGCCAGGTACAAATGCTTCCAAGCCTTCCCGCAAGGCTGAGGGCAGCAACATATCGCAGGAATGAAATCGAAAAAACGAAGAGCGAAACCAGCGGTCGCAGAACGCGAACCGGCGATTGAGAATCGACAAACGGCGATTCGAGTCGAATTGCGTGGATTGCTTGAGTTCACCCGCGTGCTCCAGGAAGAGTTGGGGCTCGCCCCTGGCAGCGTTGCTGTCCGCCTGATCACCGACAAGGAAATGGCTCGCTTGAATGAAATGTATCGCAACAAAAAGGGCACTACGGACGTTCTTTCTTTCCCGGCGGAAGCTCGTCGCCCGCCAGGCAACTTGAAAACTCGTCTCAAGAAAGTTCATGGCACAGAGCTCGGCGACATCGCCATCTCACCCGCCGTGGCCAAACGGAATGCAAAAACCAATAAACGCGCGCTCCCAGAAGAGTTGCAAATCTTGATTCTTCATGGTCTCTTGCATCTTCTGGGATACGATCATGAGACCGACCACGGGGAAATGAATCGCATCGAGATGCGCTTCAGGCGCCGGCTGGGTATCGCGTAATGTTGCAATGGAGTTACATTGGCAGTGTTTTGATTTTGGCGTTGGGCCTGCTGCCCATTTTTTCTTACCTCACCTTGATTTATCGCGAACTTGGCCGCATCACGACCGGCCGCATTCATGAGCATCTCGACATCTTCGAAGCGGAAATCGAGCCGAAGCTCAAAATCAGCCGCCGTAGCGGCGGTCGCACATTTCGCATTCTCGGCCATTTCTGGTTGGCCTTCGTCGTCTTGGAAACCACGCGGGGCGTTGTTTACCTCGTTCCCAATCGCCTGGAAGCCGGTCTACAATTTCTGGTCTTTCTCACTCTCGAAGTTGTCATCGCCATGCACTTCATTCCGGACATGCTGCTCTATCGCACCACCGGACGCTGGCTTCTTCCTTTGCTTCCCGTCATTCGCGCGGCCATGTGGCTGGTATGGCCCATTCGCGTATTTCTCGAAGGGGCGGAATCGCTTGCTAGAATCTCGGAGCAAGAGGTGGAGCGAACCGAAGAGCAGCGCACGGAAGAGGGGATCGGCGCGCTCGTCGAAGTCGCGGAAGAAGAAGGAATCATCGAGCCTGATCAGGCCGACCTTATTGAACAAGTCGTCGAGTTCAGCGATAAACGCGTGCGCGAAGTAATGACGCCGCGTCCCGATGTAGTTGCCATCGAGGCCGATGCCTCGCTCGAAGAAATGCATGCAAAATACGTCGAAACGAAATTGGCCAAAATGCCGGTCTATGAAAAATCTCTCGACAATATTGTTGGGGTGGTACACGTGCAGGATTTATTGCAAGTTGCCGACAGCGATCTGCCAAATCGCAAAGTGCGTGAATTGATGAAGCCAGCGCTGTTTGTCCCGGAAACCAAGCTCGGCTCCGACCTGCTCAAAGAGATGCGTCAGAAGGGGCAATCCATGGTCATGGTGATTGACGAGCACGGCTCGGTCGCCGGAATCGCTACGGTCGAAGATCTCGTGGAAGAAATTGTAGGTGAGAGCAACGCCAACCATCTTCAAATGGCTCCAGATGCCGTCCGTGAACCAGACGGAAGCCTTGTCCTTCGCGGCAGCATGTCGATTCGAGAAGCAGAAAAGCTACTGGGCATACAGTTTGGCGAAAATGACGACGAAACCGTCACCACCATTGCCGGTTTGCTCAGCACAGTCTCTGGCAAAGTTCCCGCCCCGGGAGATAAAGTCGACCTCGGCGGTTTCCGCTTCGAAGTCCTCGAAGCCAACCAGCGCAAGGTCTTACGCCTCCGCGCCAAGCATTTAATCACTTGATGCTCATTCGCGGTTCCCTGCCGCCACGAGCAATATCCTTGGCAAAATTAATCTTCGAGATTCACCCACAGTTTCCGAGCGGGCCGCGCTACGATAGAAGGCGAACTATGGGAACAAGGAGTTTTGTGGCACCAAGGAAGGCAGAGCAGGACCAACCAAAAGCAGCCGGCAAAGCGGGCTTTGTCGCCATCATAGGACGCCCCAATGCCGGCAAATCCACGTTGTTGAATCACTTTGTCGGGCAGAAGATCGCGATCGTTACGTCCAAGCCGCAAACGACCCGCAATCGCATTCAGGGCGTTGTGACACGTCCCGAAGGCCAGATCGTTTTCATCGATACTCCAGGCCTTCACGATGCCAAGTCGGTTTTAAATCGCCAGATGATGCGCGAAGTTTCCGCGGCCCTGGAAGGCATCGATGTCCTGCTCATGATGATTGATGCCAGTCACACTTTGCCCACCGCCGATCAAATGCTCCTCGATCGCGCCAAGCGTTACGAAAGCAAAACCATCCTGGCCCTGAACAAAATCGACAAACTACCCAAACCGAAGCTTCTCCCGCTCCTCGAAGCTTTCTCAAAAGCATTTCCGTTCGCCGCCTTAGTCCCCATTTCGGCCCTGACGGGCAGCGGTTGCGACCAATTGCTGGAAGAAATCTTTAAGCATCTTCCTCAAAACGAGAATTTCTTTCCCGAAGAGCAAATCACCGATCAGCCTGAGCGTTTCCTGGCCGCCGAAATCGTTCGCGAAAAAGCCATCCAACTGACCTACCACGAAGTGCCCCACGCGCTTGCGGTGTTTGTCGACAAATTTGAGGAGACACCAAAGATCTTGCGCATTGAGATGACTCTCCATGTCGAACGCGATTCACAAAAGAAGATTTTAATCGGCCGCAAGGGCGAAATGCTTAAGAAGATTGGCACCGAAGCGCGTAAAGAATTGGAAGCTCTCCTCGGCACAAAGATTTACATCGGCTTATTCGTGAAGGTTGTCGAAGGCTGGCGTGATAATCCCCATAAAGTTCGCGAACTCGATTGGCACGTCCAACTGGAGGATATCAAGAAGGACCAAGCCCAAAAAGCCAACCGCGAGCGCGGGCTGACGGATGATCTTGCCGGCGACGATGACCAACGGTCGTAAGCGAAATCTGCCAGATTGAATTTGTGGGGTTCGCTCGTTTCTTAAATTGCTGGCGTCGGAAGTTGCGTTTACTTTCCGCCCATTATTTGGGTCTATTCCGGCGCAGCGATTCCCAGTGATTTCATTTTCCGGTACAGATGAGACCGCTCCAAACCTAACGCCGTCGCCGTTTGCGTCATATTCCACCGGTGTTCCTGCAACTTGCGTAAAATAAATTCCCGTTCGTAAGCGCTCCGCGCTTCATGCAGAGTGGAATACGGCTGCTGGGGGCTTTCCGCCACCCCACGAAATAGCTCTGGCGGCAAGTGATGCGGCTCGATCCGGGCTTGCGGGCAGACGATCACGAGTCGTTCTACAAGATTGCGCAGTTCCCGCACATTCCCGGGCCACGGGTATCGCAGCAAAATCTCCATCGCCGAGTCACTGAGCTCTCGTGTCTTCTTGCCATACTCTGAGCTAAATTCATTCAGAAAATACCTTGCCAGTATCGGTATATCTCCTTTGCGATCCCGGAGTGGAGTGACGAAGAAGGGAATTACATTCAACCGGTAAAATAAATCTTGCCGAAATGCCCCGCGCGCAATTTCCTGCTCCAGATTCTTGTTTGTGGCCGCGAGCACTCGGACATCCACACTGAGAGTTTGGTTTGATCCAACACGCTCGAACCGCTGTTCCTCGAGCACCCGCAATACCTTCGATTGGGTTCGCAGGCTCATATCTCCCACTTCATCAAGAAACAGGGTTCCGCCATCGGCCCGTTGAAATTTGCCGATCTTATCCTCACTGGCTCCAGTAAAGCTTCCCTTGATATGTCCAAACAACTCGGACTCGATCAATTCTTCCGGTATTGCCGCGCAATTTACTTCTACGAAGGGCCCTTTGTTCCGCAGACTCGCCGCGTGCAATGACCGCGCAACCAACTCTTTCCCGGTTCCACTCTCCCCGTAAATCAACACGCGCCCATTGGTAGGCGCGGTTACTCCGATCTGCTGCCGCAAAGCTTTAATGGGCACGCTCTCGCCGATTACCTGATAGCGGTGCCCCAATTCGCTTCGCAGCAATTGATTTTCATCCTGCAGGCGGCGTTGCTCGACTGCATTGCGAACCAGGACAATGATTTTTTCGAGGGAGAGCGGTTTCTCGATGAAATCAAAGGCTCCCAACTTGGTCGCGCGCACGGCAGTCTCTATGTTTCCGTGACCGGAAATCATAATCACCGCTGGAGCACGAGGTGCTCCTTGAATCCGCCCCAGCGCTTCCATGCCATCGATCCCGGGCAGCCATACGTCCAGAAGTACTACCTCAAAATCCCCGCCCATAATCTGTCCCAGAGCTTCTTCGGCCGATCCAACCGCGGCAACCTCGTACTCTTCATCGCGCAGTATCGACGCCAGCGATTCCCGAATTCCCGCTTCATCGTCTACCACCAGAATCTTTGGCTTGGAACTCACTTGCCGTTCCCCATCGCGGACCGGTCTACTCCGACGACCGAGGGAGGTTCCGCCAACGGTAACTCAATGATGAAGCGCGATCCCTGTGGCTGATTGTCCTCGACCCGCAGGGATCCTCCATGCTCGGAAATAATTCGAGCTGCAATGGCCAGTCCCAGTCCGGTTCCGCGTTCTTTCGTGGAAAAATGCGGCAGGAACAGTTTGTCTTTGTCCTGTGGCGAAATCCCATGGCCGGTATCGGCCACAGCTATTTCTACAGTATCGGATTCGACTCGCAATTCGGTCGAAACCGTGATTTGCCGAAGTGAAGCGTTTTCCAGTGCTTCCGCCGCGTTATCGATCAGATTTACGACCACACTCCGCAGCAATGCCGCGTCGGCCCGCAGCGGCGCCAATCCCGTCTGGAGTGAAGTCTTCAGCACCACACCATCCAGGCGGTCAGAGAATACCTCTACGGCCTCTTGCACTGTGGTGTTGGCGTCAACCGGAAGCAGCTTCGCAGTAGGGAATCGCACGAATTGCGAAAATTCGTTTACGAGTGCTGCCAGCGTCGCAACCTCCCTTTGGATCAGCGTCGCGGATTCCCGCGCAACTGCCATCAACTCCGCATCCTTCACTGACCATTTCTCGGCGTCCCGACGATCCAGTTGCCTGCTTAGTCTCTGGGCGGAGAGCTGAATGGGCGTCAACGGATTCTTGATTTCGTGTGCGATGCGGCGAGCCACTTCCTGCCATGCAGCCGATTTTTGCGCGTGCAGCATTTCCGTTAAATCGTCGAACACCAGGACATAGCCCGCATTCGCGCGCCGGGGGCCTAACGCGCTCACCGTAGCCGACAAATGTCGCACTCGCCCGCCCACCACAACTTCCATTTCCGCCGAGACTTGGCCCATTCGCAATGACCGACGCATCAGCTCCTGGACTGTGCGATGAGCCTCGGTTCCGAGCAGAGCCTCGAGCGAATTCACCTGCCGCTCCATTGTCCCGAACATCCGCAGCAGCGCGGTGTTGGACCGAAGAATCGCCCCGCTTGCATCCAGTGAAATTACTCCGGCCGGAATATTCTCGAGAACAGTCTCCATCAGCTGTCTCCGGCGTTCCAACTCCTGAACCGCCTGCTGCAGGTTCCGCGTGAATTCGTCAATCTGGGATCGGCTATCACTCAACTGGGTCGTCATGGTGTTGAAGGAACGAACCAGCAGCCCCAGTTCGTCCTGGGCTTGGTCTGGCACTTGATAGGCAAAATTTCCTGCCGATACTTCTCGCGTTCCTTCGGCCAGGGCTTGGATGGGAACGGTCACCTGCTTGGAAAGAAACAACGCCACCCAGGTCGCAGCAGACAAGACCAATAAGGTAAAGAAGAACAGAATCAGCAGCATCTGCCGTTTTAATGCCCGCAGATTTTGTTTCACCCGTTCGTATTCCTGGGTTTGCGCCTGAATCACCGTCCATTTTTTCATGAACTCGGGGCCGGTCCGATACCCCGCAACCAGTACCCCCTGCTTCTGTTGGTCCAAAAGTGCGGGCACCCGCGCGGCGAAATAGCTTTTTCCGTCTGCCTGCCAAACCTCCACCCCGCTCGGCAAAACTCGCTCGAGCTCTCCTTCGACCCCCCCGACAGTGCAGGTGGCCAGAGTGCGGTCCTCGGGCTGGTCCGCGCACAAAATCCCGCCCCGCAGGAAATGCCCATCCGCGTCGTATACCCACACCGCGTCCAATCCTCCGGAAAGCGCGTGCGAGAGAAATGATTCCGGAGTTTCCGTCGCGTGCATCGCTGCTTGGTACCCCTGTGCGCGCAGGTGCGGCAAGGTTCCGCGCTCAAAGTCGTTCAACAATCTCTGGGTCTCTTCGGAAGCAATTTCGAGCGGACGCGGGAACCACCGGCCGAGCGTGCGGTTCAGCAGGGAATAGCTGACAAAGAACATGAAGATGACCGGCAGCAAGGAAATGGCCATCGCTCCCAGAACCATTTTCGTTTTGAAGCGCGCTCCCGGCTGTTGTTTGCTCTGCTCCGCCCACAGACGGATGATGCTGCGCGTCAGTATCAGTCCAAACACCAGCAGGGCGGCAGTAATCAAACTGGATAAGGCATACAAGGCAATAATTTCGCGCCACGAACCGGGATCAAACGGCACGTCGAGCGATCCCATCGTGAACACCGCTGCCAGCAGCAAGGTCAGCAAAACGCCGCCCACAATCAAACGGATCCGCAACTTGGTATCTCCGTGAGTCATTCGGCACCTTCAATCGGTTGCGGCAGAAAACATGCCAGCGGACAGGCCGAACATTTCGGTGCCTTGGGCCGGCAGAAGTTCTTCCCGATATGCACGATCAGCGCGTGAAATTCGTTGAACATGGTGGTGTCGGGAGGTAAACTTCTCTCGAACAGCCCTCGAATCTCCTCATAGGTTTTTTCCCCATGGGTGATTTGGTGTCGTTGCAGGATTCTTCGCGTATAGGCATCCACTACAAAAACAGGACGCTTCCCTGCGTACAACAGTATCGAATCGGCTGTCTCCGGGCCAATCCCGTGGACTGCCAGAAGCTCGCCGCGCAACTTCTCAGTTGGCGTGCGGAACATCTTTGTCAACGAACCTGCGTAGAAGGCCTCCAGAAAAGCCACAAAGTCCTTCAGCTTCCGCGCTTTCTGCCGAAAATAGCCGGACGAGCGGACGAGCGGCCGAAGATCTTCGACCCTCGTTTTGGCAATGGCCGCCGGCCTAAGCAATGCCTTTCGCCGCAGGGCGAGTATAGCGCCCTCTACGTTCCGCCAACTGGTATTTTGCGTCAGGATCGCACCCACGATAATTTCAAACCGGGTTCGCCCGGGCCACCATTTTTGTGGCCCGCACACTCTAAGAAGAAGATTGAAATATTCTTCGAGTATGGGCAGCATCCTCTCACCCGCCCAAACCGACCGCACGCCCGAATTCCGGACGGCCGAAGGTTCACGATGTGGGGGAACGGTCAACGTAGAGTGCATTTGCGTCTCTTTCGCAAGATAGACAGCCCGGCGCGGCAAGTCAAGAATCCTCCACTGTCCGCTGTAACAAAGCCCTGGCCCGGTGGACAGGTATTAGCCAATTCACAACGATGGTTCAAAATCGAACTCCACCGCAACCCGGCGTTTGCTATGTTGACGGTGGGTAGTCCGAATCGAGGGAGTCCAGCGGATGTCTGTCCGTTTAGGTGAAATCTTAATTAAAGAAAGCCTGATCACACAGGATCAGTTGGATAAAGCGCTGGACTTTCAGCGTACCAACGGCGGTAAGTTAGGCAGTTGCCTGACAAAAATGGGCTTTATCACCGATGATGACATCACCGGTGTTCTCAGTCGCCAGTATGGCGTGCCCTCCATCAACCTGAAATACTATGAAATTGATCCAAACGTCATTAAGTTAATCCCCCAGGACACCGCCCTGCGCTACCAAGTTATCCCTCTTTCGCGCGTTGGCTCTGTCCTCACCATCGCGATGACCGATCCCACCAACGTTTTCGCCATGGACGATATCAAGTTCATGACCGGATTTAACGTGGAACCGGTGGTGGCCTCGGAATCTGCCATCGGGGAAGCCATCACACGCTTTTACGGCGGTGGCCATTCCAACCACGAAGAACTCAGCAACTTGATGAAAGACCTGGTCGACGACGATCAGGAGCTCGAGCTGGCTGCTGACGAACAAGAAATGGATGCCAGCGCCCTAGAAAAGGCCGCCGAAGAAGCTCCCATCATCAAGCTCGTCAACTTAATCCTTACCGATTCCGTCAAGCGCGGCGCTAGCGATATTCACGTCGAGCCCTACGAAAACGAAATGCGCGTCCGCTTCCGTGTTGACGGTGTTTTGCAAACCGTCATGAGCCCTCCTCTGAAGCTTCGCGACGCCATGACCAGCCGTATGAAAATCATGGCCAAGCTGGACATCGCCGAAAAGCGTCTGCCGCAAGACGGTCGCATCATGATCAAGTACAAGGCCGACGGCAAGAAGAAGGAGCTGGATTTCCGCGTTTCCTCGGTCCCCACTCTCTACGGCGAGAAAATCGTTCTCCGCTTGCTTGATAAAGAGAACCTGCGCTTAGACATGACCAAGCTCGGTTTCGAGCAAGAATCACTCACCAAATTCGAACGCAACATTTTGAAGCCCTACGGCATGGTCCTCGTCACCGGTCCTACCGGCTCCGGTAAGACCAACACCCTGTATTCCTCGGTCGCCCGCTTGAACCAGGTCGATACCAACATCATGACCGCGGAAGATCCAGTCGAATTCCAGTTGGCTGGTGTCAACCAGGTACAGATGAAGGAACAGATTGGCCTCAACTTCGCCGCCGCTCTTCGCGCCTTTTTGCGACAAGATCCCAACATCATCCTGGTCGGCGAGATCCGCGACTTTGAAACTGCGGAAATCGCCGTGAAGGCCGCTCTCACGGGCCACTTGGTGCTCTCTACCCTGCACACCAACGACGCCCCTTCTACAATCAGTCGCTTGATGAACATGGGTATCGAACCATTTCTTGTCGCTACTTCCGTCAACCTGATTTGTGCGCAGCGCTTGGTCCGCCGCATCTGCGTGAATTGCAAGGAGGAGTTGGAAGTACCTCAACAGGCCCTGATCGATGCCGGCTACACTCCTGAAGAAGTGAAGACCACGAAAATTTATCACGGCAAAGGTTGTTCCACCTGCAACAAGGGCGGCTACAAAGGCCGCACCGGCTTGTATGAAGTCATGGAGATCAATGACGAACTTCGTGAATTGATTCTCGTTGGCGCTTCGGCTTTGGAATTAAAGAAGAAGGCCGTCGAGCAGGGAATGATCACCTTGCGACGCAGCGGATTAACCAAGGCGTCGCTAGGCATGACTACCATGGAAGAAGTACTTCGTGAGACGGTTTTGTAAGTCGGAGAGGATCTAACGATGGCTGGCATTACACTAAGCGAGTTGCTCAAAAAGATGATCGAGATGGGCGGCAGCGACCTGCACATCACCACCAACAGTCCGCCACGCGTGCGCGTGCATGGGCGCCTGCGGCCGCTCGACATGCCGCCGCTTTCCGCCGCCGACACCAAGTCCCTGGCCTACAGCGTGCTCACCGACGCGCAAAAACACCGCTTCGAGGAAAATCTCGAACTCGACTTTTCCTTCGGCTTAAAGAACCTGGCTCGATTTCGCGGCAATGTTTTCAATCAGCGGGGAGCAGTGGGCGCCGTGTTCCGTACCATTCCTTGGGAGATTAAGAGCTTCGATGCATTGGGTCTGCCCGCCGTCGTCAAGAACATGTGCGACAAGCCGCGCGGCTTGGTTCTCGTTACCGGACCTACCGGCTCCGGCAAATCCACCACTCTGGCGGCCATGCTCGACAAGATCAACGCCGAGCGTGAAGAGCACATGATCACGGTCGAAGATCCTATCGAGTTCCTCCACAACCACAAAAAGTGCTTGGTGAACCAGCGCGAAGTTCACGCCGACACCCATTCCTTCGCGAACTCTCTACGCGCCGCATTGCGCGAAGATCCCGACGTCGTACTGATCGGTGAGATGCGCGATTTGGAGACGATCGAATCTGCCCTGCGCATTGCCGAAACCGGCCACTTGACCTTTGCTACCCTGCACACCAATTCCGCTGCTTCCACCATCAACCGCATCATTGACGTCTTCCCCTCTCACCAGCAGCCGCAAATTCGCGCCCAACTTAGCATGGTGCTCGAAGGTATTTTGTGCCAGGCCCTGCTGCCAAGAACCGATGGTCGCGGCCGCGTGATGATCATGGAAGTTTTGGTGCCCACTCCGGCTATTCGCAACCTCGTTCGCGAGGATAAAATTCACCAGATTTATTCGGCCATGCAAACCGGTACCGGGACAACCGGTATGCAAACGTTTAACCAGGGCCTCGTCAACGCCTATTTTCAGAAGTTGATTACCCTCGATATGGCCATTTCGCGTTCGTCCAATCCCGATGAATTGCAGGACATGATCAATCGCGGAGTTGCCACATCGCAGTCGGGTGGTGGCAAAGCCCCTACGGGTCGGGCGCCTGTGGGTTCAAAACACTAGGGCCAGAACAAGTTTCGAGTTTGCTTTCGACCGCTGAGGAGGAAATATGCCGGTCTTTACATATAAAGGTACGAACCGTTCGGGTGGGGCAGTCACGGGAGAAATGGCGGCCAGCAACAAGAACGAATTGCAGAGCCTGCTGCGCCGCCAACAGATCACGGCCACCAAAATGTCCGAGAAGGGTAAGGAATTTAACCTGCCCACCTTTGGCGGGGGTGTAAAACCAAAGGAGCTCGCGATCTTCACGCGGCAGTTCTCCGTGATGATCGATGCCGGTCTCCCTCTGGTGCAGTGTCTCGAAATCCTCGCGACCCAGCAGGAAAACAAGACCTTTCAAAAGGTCCTGACCGGCACGCGGGGAGCCGTCGAAGGCGGCAGTACACTGTCGGCTGCCATGAAGGCCTACCCCAAAGTCTTTGACCCGCTCTACAGCAACATGGTGGAAGCCGGGGAGACCGGCGGTATTCTCGACACTATTCTTCAGCGCCTGTCCACCTATATCGAAAAGAACGTCAAGTTGCAGGCCGCAGTGAAGTCCGCGTTAATCTACCCGATCGGCGTTCTCTCTATCGCCGCAGGCGTCATCATCCTCTTGCTGTGGAAAGTCGTTCCGATTTTCGCTTCGCTGTTCGCCGGTCTGGGTGTCGATCTGCCATTGCCGACCAAGATCGTTATCGGCATGAGCCATTTCGTCGGGAGTATCTTCGGTCTGCTGATTCTCGTCGGCCTTGTCGCCGCTATCTTTGGTCTAAAAGTTTGGTATGGCACGCCGCAAGGCCGGTTTATCATGGATTCGCTCATCTTGAAGCTTCCTGTTCTGGGTATTCTCATGAGGAAGATTGCCGTGGCCCGCTTTACCAGAACTTTGGGCACGCTCATCTCTAGCGGTGTCCCCATCCTTGAAGGTCTCGATATCACCGCCAAGACTTCGGGCAACGCCGTTGTAGAAAAGGCTCTTTTCCAGGTTCGCAAGTCACTCGAAGAAGGAAAGTCGCTCACTGAGCCCTTGAAGGACTCTGCGGTGTTTCCCGGCATGGTGACCCAGATGATCGCTGTTGGCGAACAGACTGGCGCTATGGATGCCATGTTGCAGAAAATCGCTGACTTCTATGAAGATGAAGTTGACGCCGCGGTCAAGGACCTCTTGACCGCCCTCGAACCGATCATGATCGTTTTCCTAGGTATCGTCGTCGGAGGCGTGGTCATTTCCATGTACTTGCCCTTGTTTACTCTCATTGGCAAGTTGTCGGGGAAGTAGACTGATTCAAATCTGGAAATGGAGGACGGTTGATTTTCGCCGCTCCTCCATTTTCTGTCTATGATTAAGGCGTCGAGAGAAATATCTCTCTACTTCAGATTCATGGAACAAACATTCAATCGCCGCGAATGGCTCGAATGGCTGACCAAAGTCCGCCTGCTGATGATTGCCTTGATCTTGGGTGTAGGGGTCGTTTGGCCCCAGTACGTCCCTTCAAACGGCGCCCCTCGCTTGTTTCTTCCGATCGTCATTCTCTGGATCACCTTCAGCATTCTTCACCTGATCCTGGTACGCCTCTTGCCTTCTGTGAATTGGATGGGCGGCGTTCAGGTCGTCTGCGATATCGTCCTCATCAGCGGTTTGGTTTACGCCACGGGATTGCAAGATAGCTATTTCACCTCCCTCTATCTCCTCATCATCATCGTTGGCAGCATCCTTTTTTCGCGCGGGGTGGCATTTCTCACTGCGGTCTTTTGCCTTTTTTCTCTTGGTCTGATCACGATGTTGGCGTACTACGGGCGCATTCCACGAACGTCCATAGCCGCTCCGACCACCGAAGGCTTGCGCATGTGGTTCCTCAGCAATTCTTTTGGCTTTCTCGCCGTAGCCTACCTGGCAAGCTTGTTGTCCCAATCGCTCAGGTACAAAAGCACAGAGCTCGAGGAAAAGAGGGAAGAGTTGATGGAATTGCAGGATTTCACCGCGGACATCATTCACTCGATGCGCGGTGGACTGGTAACCACCGATTTGGAGGGACGCATCGTTCTCCTCAATCGCACTGGAGAAGAAATCCTTGGCCGATCCTTTGCGGAGCTTCGGGGCCGGGACATTCGTTCGATCAATCCGCAATTTTGGCTGCCAGACATGTCCGGATTACCCAATAAGCTTTCCATGCGTCGCGAGGTTGAGCTCAAAACTCCTCACGGCCAGATTCGCTTCATCGGGATCTCCGTCTCCCCGCTTCGCTCAAGAGATACCTCCCGTAGCGGATATGTTTTTAACTTTCAGGATTTGACCGAATTGCGTCGGCTTGAACAGGAAGTCGCGACAAAGGAACGGATGGCGGCCGTCGGTAGACTCTCTGCCGCGATTGCCCACGAAATTCGCCAGCCACTGACTGCCATGGCCGGCGCGGTCAAAGAACTAACCCGAATGATGCCCCTCGAGGAGGATGAAAAGCATCTCGTCAATATTGTCGGCAGGGAATCCGAGCGCTTGAACCAGATCATTACCGACTTCCTCAACTATTCGCGCGAAAAATCATATGTCTTCGAGGATGTCGACATTCGTGCGCTGCTCGATGAAACCCTGTTGCTGATCGGCATGAAGCCTGAGGTTGAAACTCGCTACAACATTGTGCGCGACTTCAATGGCCAGCCGGCGCTTGCCCATGTCGACTCCAACAAAATCCGCCAAGTCTTCTGGAACTTAAGTGACAACGCCCTGCGCGCCATGCCCGGCGGGGGAACTCTCACGGTCGGAATCAACCTGCAATCGGATTGGCTGCGCATTTCGTTTCACGACACCGGCATCGGTCTGGACCCGCAGCAGCGTTCCAAAATCTTCGAGCCTCTCCAGTCCAATTTTGAGGGTGGTACCGGGCTCGGATTAGCCATCGTGTACCAGATTGTGCAAGCCCATAGCGGAAGAATTACGGTCTTCAGCGAGAAAGAAAAAGGTGCTGAGTTTGTCGTCGAGCTTCCCCGAGTGACGTGAGGAGATCATGCAAGCAACAAAAACAGCGGCGAAAGAAATCGGGCGCGAGATGGTGCACATTCTCGTCGTAGACGACGAGAAATCCATGTGCGAACTGCTGGAAATTACGTTTCGTAAAGAAGGCCATCGGGTGGAGACCACCAGTAGCGTGGACGGTGCCAAGCGCAAACTGGAGAGCTCGCTTTTCGACATCGTCATTTCCGATATTCGAATGCCCGGTGGAACGGGCCTGGACCTCCTGAGATTTACCAAGGAGATAGCCCCGGACTCCTTTTTCCTGCTGATGACCGCGCAGGCCGATCTAGACACCGCAGTCGACGCCCTGAATTCGGGTGCGAACCGCTTCGTGATCAAAGGCCCGAATTACGTCGACGAGCTCCGCCGAGCGGTTGCAGACGTTTCTGAAAGTCTGAAGTGGAAGAAAGAAGCCGGATACCTGCGCCGGGAAATTCGCCGTCTAACAGGCCTCGACAATATCATCGGTCAAAGTCCAAAGATGCGCGCGATTTTCGACATGATCCAGACGGTCGCCCCACAGACTAGCCGCATTCTCATCACCGGAGAGAGTGGCACTGGTAAAGAGTTGGTTGCACGCGCGATTCATGAAAATAGCGCACGCTCCGCCGCTCCCTTTATCACCATCAATTGTGGCGCCTTTCCAGAGACGCTTCTTGAATCCGAACTTTTTGGGTACATGAAGGGTGCCTTTACCGGCGCGAATGAAAACCGTCGCGGTCTCTTTCAAGCCGCCCACGGTGGCACTTTGTTTATGGACGAAATCGGCAACATGAATCTGGCCATGCAGGTGAAACTCTATCGCGTCTTGCAGGAAGGCAAGGTTCGACCGTTAGGCAGCAACGAAGAACTGGACGTCGATGTCCGCGTGATCACCGCGACAAACAAAGACCTTGAAAAAGCGATCGCCGCGAATGAATTTCGCGAAGATCTTTTTTATCGCTTGAGCGTCATCCCCATCCACGTTCCCCCGCTACGCGAACGCCGCGACGATATCCCGCTATTGGCGCGGCACTTCCTCGAACGGTTCCGGAAGCAGATGGAAAAGCCCATCGAATCTATCTCGCCCCAAGCCATGATTCGGCTGGAATCGTATGATTGGCCGGGTAATGTGCGCGAACTTGAGAACACGATCGAGCGCGCCGTAGCTCTTGAGAGTGGTCCGGAAATCTCTGTCACGGTGTTACCCGAGCGCATCGCCGTTAGCAAAAGCGAGAGTTCTGCTTCTGCCGTTTCATCGTCTAGCAATGCGGCCGATTTCCCCGCCGAGGGTATCGACTTTGAAGCCATGCTGGCCGAAACCGAAAAACGCTACTTGCAGTCGGCCTTGGAGAAGGCGGGTGGAGTTCGGACCCAGGCTGCGGAATTGCTCAAAATCAGCTACCGCTCGTTCCGCCATTTCGCTAAAAAACACAGTCTTTAATGGTACCCGGAATTTACGCGCTGCAACGCGCGTGGCCCTTTGACAGAGAATGGATCACTAGCCTCGGAAAGGCTCTTTGGAAATGACCGAACGATTGCGAATAGCACTGCTGGTCTCGGTAACGGCCTTGGTTTACGGAAATACGCTAGGGAACGGCTTCACCTTGGACGATTTTCTCTATATCTTCCAGAATCCGGCCGTCACTCGGGTATCCCTCAAAGGGCTGTTCGAAGCTACCCAATCGGCAAACGTTTTTCGCCCAGCGACCTTTGCTTCTTTGGCAGTCAATTGGTTCGCCGGCGGTGCTCATGCCTGGGGCTATCATTTCGTTAATTTGCTACTGCACGCCGCGGTGACTGTATTGCTGTACCTGCTTTTGAAAAAGCTCCTGGAAACCGTGCCCTTGGGGATGACTGTCGCTTGGGTAACCGCCCTCTTGTTCGCCGTTCACCCGATCCATACCGAGGCCGTCGCTTCGATCGTGGGTCGCTCTGAACTGCTGGCCGCGGGGTTTCTGTTGGCAGCCTGGCTCTTGCATTTGCAGGACAGAACCATTCCGGCACTTCTCTTCTTCCTCCTGGCTCTCATGTCCAAGGAATCAGCCGTCGTTTTCCTGCCTCTGGCATGGGCTGGCGATGCCCTTTGCGGTAAGCGCAAACCCCTGGCTCGTTACGTTTCGATCGCCGCCGCCGGAGCCCTCTACATGGGTCTGTTTTGGAAAATCAAGGGAGGCCGTTTCGGAGAAAAGGGAATCAATTTCCTCGACAACCCTCTCGCCCACCTTCCCGCCTCGTTGCGAATCGTGAACGCTCTGCGTATCGCTTGGAAGTACCTAGGGCTGCAGATTTTTCCCGCTACGCTCTCCGCGGACTATTCCTATAATGCGATCCTCCTCTATTCCAATTGGCAGCACACCTTGCTCCCCGCTCTCGCGGCCATTGTCGTATTCCTTCTTTGGATCTGGGCTATCGTTCGGCGCAAATTCGCGTGGGCCCTCGCAGGAACGATCTATCTCGTCGGATTTTCAGCCACCTCGAATCTCATTGTCCCTTCAGGCACCATTATGGGTGAACGGCTCGCCTATCTGCCTTCCGCAGGTTTTTGCCTGCTGGTGGCGCTGCTTTGGATGCTTCTTGAAAAACGTCAAAGTAAACTCGCATGGACCGTTCTCACGATTCTGCTTCTCGGCCTCTCCGTGCGGACAGTGGTGCGTAACCGCGACTGGCACGACAATTTCGCGCTTTTTAGCGCAACCGTTCGGGCGGTGCCCGAAAGTGCAAAAGCCCACGCTGGCCTCGGGGGAGAATTTCTTCGCCGCGATGACCCCGCAGCAGCCCTACATGAATTTCAAACCTCTGTTGCAATCTACCCGGACTTTGCTGACGTCTGGGATTCCTATGGACTTGCCGAGTCCCGTCTGGGCCACGACCAAGAGGCCCTGCCGCTATTTGAGAAATCGCTGGCCATGACCGCAAAGGACGATCCCAACTACGATTATGTTGCCGTGAACCTGGCTGGTCAGCTCATGAAGCTCGGAAAAAACGAGGAAGCTCTGAAATTGCTAAATGACGAAATTGCAAATTCCCCGGGTTATTCCCGCGCCTGGGCTGACCGCGCCGCAATCTGGTATCAGCGCGGTGAGTTAGCGTCCGCGCGCGCTGACGCACAAGCGGCGCTGCGACTCGATCCTTCGAATCTGCTGGCGCAGAATGTGCTCTTTGCGCTGAACACCTCGAACCCAGCGGCACTCCAGCCCTAGCCTCATCCGCTTTTCTTAACGCACCGGTCCAATGGGACTGATCCCGGGACAACTGGCCTTTCTTGCCTACCTGGCGGAATGGACAAAGCTCGGCTTTCCCTTCTCCTGCACTTCCGTTCAGCCCCTGAAAGTTACCCGTCGGTACTATCTGGCCAGCGGCAAATGTCGTTTTCCTCCGGCGAGCGAAGGCTGTGCCTCCCTGTTTTTTTGACATTTAGTGACGCACGGAGTGACAATAAATGTCATACTCTGGGGGAGGAGGCCAGGGCAGCGGCATTGGTCGTACCACCAGATCCGATGGTTTTTCAATAACTTCTTCTTTATGTATTCGTTAGAGACCTTCTGGTACTTCCGTACTCTGCTGCAGGCTATTGGCACACCCCTTGCACATTCCTCAGGCGTGCTCTGGCACTATACATACTCTCAAGGAGATTACATGAAGAAGCAAAAGGGTTTCTCTCTTATCGAATTGCTGATTGTCGTGGCGATTATTTTGATCATCGCGGCTATCGCTATCCCGAACCTCATGCGTTCGCGCATGGCGGCCAACGAGTCTTCGGCTGTCGGTTCGGTTCGTACAATCAACACCTCGATGGTGGCGTACGCGGCTGCCTTCCCTGACACGGGCTACGCGGCTACTCTCGTTGCTCTTGGCGGGGCCGTTGGTGGTTGCCTGCCTGGTACGGTTGCAACGATTGCTGCAGCTTGCTTGATCGATCCGACTCTGGCCGCCGGTGCAAAGTCTGGTTATAACTTTGCCGCCGCTGGCGCAGCTGTGGGCGCGACGGTTAACAACACCTACACTGTTACCGCAGTTCCTCAGGGCATCGGCTCGACCGGTAACCGTGGTTTCTACTCCGATCAGTCCGGTGTGATTCGTTACTCGCTGAATGGCGCTGCACCAACAACCGCCAGCTCACCGTTGCAGTAAATTTGCCGTACTTATACGTCAGAAGGGGAGCCTTACGGCTCCCCTTTTTTTATAGCAAGAGGAGTGTCCGAAATTTTTGCCCTGGGTCGCGCTCTTGGCACTACGCTTGCACTTGATCCTAGGGTAGTTCGTGAGATAGTTGAACACTGATTTTTTGTGCAGGTCTCCTGCGGAGTGAGGTTTTGCATGAACCGCAATTCGGCCCAGAGGGCCCGATCACCCAAAGCGCTGCGCAGAGTTGAGCATGGCTTTTCCTTGATCGAACTGTTGGTCGTCGTTGCCATCATTCTGATCATCGCCGCCATCGCCGTCCCCAATTTAATGAAATCTAAGATGTCTGCGAACGAAGCGGGTGCGGCAGAGTCCGTGCGCACCATTGTAACCGGCGAGACGACCTACTCTTCGGCTTGTCCCGACATTGGCTATTCCGCGACTCTCCAGGAACTGAATACCGGCGCGATCTGCGCGAGCGGCAAGAATATTATCGACGATGTCCTCGGGGCCTCCGACCCGTCTTTCAAGAGTGGCTATACCTTTACCTACACGTTCTCAACCACCGGCGGGCCCATGAACACTGGCTTTACGATTGTGGCCGCTCCAAGCGCCCAGGGATATACCGGGAACCGCGCCTTCTCGAGCGACCAGACAGGGGTCATCCGGTACACCCTAAACGGTTCGGCGCCCACACCAACCAGCTCTGCTTTGCAGTAGAACTGTTCTGGGCCTTCCCGCCAGTCGGAGGAATTCGGACGGCCCAACCTCTCATGTCGGGCAAACCCTAATTGGCAAGGCTTCTGAGGCGCTTCAGAGCCTGCTGCGCTTCCGCGTTTGCGGGATCTGTTCGAAGGGTTGCCTGGTACTCTTGCCGGGCTTCCTCTCTCTGCCCATACTTTTCGAGGATCTGCCCCAGCCGCAAATGCGTGGCACTATCAAATGGATATTCGCTCGCCATCCCCCGAAGCATGGACTCCGCCAAGCGCTCTTGTCCCGTTCTCTGCAAAATGTCCACAAGTTCACTCCGGGCGGCTAGCGAGGGCGCCAGGGCAATCGACCTTTGGTATTCCGCTATTGCTCCCAGATCATCGCCCCGCTCCGCCAACTCTTCTGCTAGGTAGAGAGCAGCACTCGCGTTTACTGGCCCCACGCTTACCGCCGTTCGGAACTGCTCTAGGGCTTGCTCGTTTTGTCCGGTTTTTTTCAAAAGCCTGCCGTAATTGAAATGCGCATCCGTCCACAGCGGTTTAAATCCGATCGCGCTCCTGAACGCGCTTGCTCCTTCCTCGAGGCGCCCTTCCTCAAGATACAAACACCCCAGCGCATTTAGAACATTTGCGCTATCCGGTTTTAACTCCAGCGCGCGCCGCAGCTCTCTCTCTGAGGAAACGAAATCCCTCACCGCGAAATAATGAACACCCAGATTCATGCGCATGACGTAGGAATCTGGGTCGGTTTCTATCGTTTTGCTGTACAGGGTAAAGTCATCACGCCAGACTCGGTTGCGTGCCCAGGTTTGGGTCGCCCCCAAAACGAGCAATGCCACCAGCCCCCCGCACAATGCGGCCCGCAAGGGCACCCGCAGAAACACGGATTGGTTCACGCGATCCCAGGCCGCCATAACGGCCATGCCAACGAGCCAGCAAAGGCCCACAGAAGGTAGATACAGGTAGCGTTCCGTTAGAACGTTTGCGGCCATCCAGCGCGCATTCAAGACCGGCAGCAAGGTGATCCCGATCCACAACACACAGAAAGCCGCGGCCGGCCAGCGCTTATGAATCTTCCACGCCAATAGCGCGCTTGCCGCTACAATCGCCGTGCCAAGTAGCACCCGCGGCTCGCCAAAAGACTTGCTGGCATGGAACACATGAAAGGCCGAAAGCCGTGTCGGCCAGAACAGCAACCGGCAATACTCGCAGACCAGAGCAAACCCTGAGTAGAGGGCTTGTGGCCAACTGATATGCGCGTGCTGCAGCACCGGTGCCAGCTTTCCAAACAGCGCGATGCGCAGCAGCAGGTATCCCGCCCCAGCCATGCACATCGGCAGATACCTTCTCACCTTTACGATCAAAGGCGTTTCACCTGCTCCTTCGCGCACAAAATGCTCGTAAAACATCAGCACCGGCACCAGCATCAGCGCAGGTTCCTTGGCCAGTAACGCCAGGAATAGACACGTCACGATCAGCGCTGGCCTTTTCCATCCCGGCCCCGGCCCTTTCACGTACAGGTAAAATCCGACCAGGAAGAAGAAGGTTGCCTCGAGATCGGGCACCGCCGCGATCCACGCCACCGTTTCTGTGTGAATCGGATGCACCGCAAACAACGCCGCTGCAATCATTGCTGCCCAGCGATCCTTCAACAGTTCCCGGCCTGCATAATAGACCGAGGTGACCACAAAGGCGTTCAGCACGACGTTGAACAGATGAAAACCAATCGGCAAATTGCCAAATACCTTCCAAAGTCCCAAATAGGTCAGGGTCATCAGTGGCCGGTAGTAATTCGACTCGCCCGCTGTCCCGATAAACGACCATACGGTCGTGCGAAAGATCTCCGGGAGATATTTCCAGCTCTTTATATATGGGTTTTGTAGAATCTGCAGCTCATCGTCGTAAACGAATGCGCCCCAAAGCGTATTCACGTAACAACCGGTCGCTAGGAGAAACAGGAGGATGACACCGACCTGTTCCACATTGTCCTCACTCTGGGCTGGTGCCACTCTGAGGTTCTGTTCACTACATTCCATGAGTTCCAGACGCGTCTCCTTATGCGGCGTACGAGCAGTAGTCGGATGGGTGCCCATTCAGTTTAAGGAACAATGCGCGGATTAGCATGGTTTCGGATTTCGCTAGTGCTCTGCTTAACAATGCTGGCGGCTTGCTATACTCGCTTCATGCGGCCCATTTTTGCTGTGCTCTCGTTGATAGCGTTCTGGGGCTTCACCCCACCCGGGGTATGGCTACTCTCCAGGCCTTTGCTGGCCGCCAGCGAGCCGCATTCTGGCTCCACACTTCTTCATCGATTCGAAGAAAAATACAGGCATGCGACTCGTCTCCAGTGCAATTTCCTCCAACGCTATTCAGAAGATGGCCGCCTGGCTCGAACCGAGGCTGGCGAGGTGTACTTTCTGCACCCCGGCAAAATGCGTTGGGACTATCAAGCCCCGGAAAAGAATACCTTCCTCGTCGACGGCAAATACGTTTGGTTTTACGCCCCCGCCGACCATACCGCTACTCGCACCTTGACCAAAAACAGCCAGGACTGGCGCACGCCTCTCGCGTTTCTGACCGGAGAGCTGAGCCTCTCGCGCCTATGCTCGAAAATTGATGCCGTCACGGACCCGCCACCGTTCGCGCCGGGCAATTCGGTCTTCCGCTGTTTGCTCGGCGGCAAAGGCGGCGGGGACCCAGGCGGAGTCCGCACGGTCTATTTCGACCTTACCCCCGCGGGCGATCTGAGCCGCATCCGCATCCCCGAGGAAGGGGGCATCGAACACGAGTTCATCTTTAAGAACTGGCAGTGGAATGTACCCGTGCCGAAGGACTGGTTCGTGTTCGTTCCTCCCGAAGGTGTGGTGATCGTCAATGGCTTGCTACCCACTCCATCGGTCTCCCGTCAGTAAGACTGTATGCGCTCCGAGAAACACAATCCCTCTCGTAATGTAGTGGTTACCGGATGTTAAGGCTTACTCACCTGTGTCCGGCGCGGTTGAGGTAGACTATCTCTATGGGCGAATTTGTTTGCCGCGTCGCTGACGCCAACGGTCGCGTTTTCTCCCACGTGGAAGCCGCCGCGACACTCGACGAAGCTCGTCAGAAGCTTGCCGATCGCGGTCTGTTTATCTATTCCGTCAAGTCGCGCAATAGCTTGGTGAGCGGATTTTTCGGTTTTCGCAAGGAACGCAAGATCGGCGGAAACGATTTCCTCATTCTCAATCAACAGTTTAATACTTTAATCAAAGCCGGACTCCCGATCCTCCGTTCTTTGGATCTTCTCGCCACGCGCGCCACCGCGCCAAAACTTCGACCGGTCCTTACCCAGATTCGCGATCGAGTTCGGGAAGGGAAGTCACTTTCGGAAGCGGTCGATGAAGCCGGCGTCTTTTCAAAGGTGTATTCCACCGCAATTTTGGCGGGTGAGAAGAGCGGAAACCTTTCAGGCGTTCTGGACTATTACATTGCCTACCAGCGGGTCAGTACCGGAGTCAAAAAGAAGATCCTCTCGAGCTTGGCCTATCCGGTCCTCTTGATCATCGTCGCTGCCGTCATCGTTACGTACCTGGTTACTGCTGTTGTACCCAAGTTTGCTTTGCTCTATAACGATCTTGGAGTTGAACTTCCCGGCCCCACCAGACTTCTTATCGATATCACCGTGGGCTACCGGCTCTATATTTTATCTGGTTTGCTTTTGTTCCTGCTTTCTGCCATCGGCGTATTTTTCTGGTCTCGCAGCGAACAGGGTGGGGTCGCCTTTGATCGCATCCTTTTTAAGACTCCGGTGATCGGCGAAACTCTCCTAAAATTTCAGGTGGCTCAGTTTTGCCGCACTCTTGCCACGCTTCTTACTGGTGGAACTCCACTGGTTGCCGCGCTCGGCACATCGGCCGAATCCATCACCAGTCGCCTCCTAAAGGGAACGGTTCTAAGGTCCACCCAGATGGTTCGTGAAGGCGAATCGCTACACACCGCTCTTTCTGCCAGCGGCGTGGTGCCAGATATGGCTCTGGACATGATCGAAGTCGGTGAGTCGAGCGGTGCCCTTGCCCCCATGCTGAATAGCGTTGCCGAATTTTACGAGGAAGAAGTCAGTCTCAGGCTGGGCACTCTCGTTTCACTGATTGAACCCGTTCTGCTCATATTTATGGGGGTCTTGGTCGCCTTCATTCTAATATCCCTGTATCTGCCCATTTTCTCGTTCTCCATTACGTCGGCGCCAAAATAGCAAAGGCTTAAAACTCTTATGGCCACAATAAATTCAAACATTCAAGACACAAATTTTCCGGTAGCGGGTCCCGTTGACCTGAACCAGGAACGCGAGCAAGCAAAGAAGCTGGCCGAGCGCTATCGATGCGGCTTTATCGATCTGAATGAACAGAGAATCGACCCAGAGCTTTTCCGCACCATTCAAGCCGATCTGATGTTCCGCTACAATTTCGTCCCGCTCGTCTCGCAAAATAATACCTTAGTCATCGCTGTGGCCGATCCAAGCCAGGTCTTATTGAGCGACGAACTGCCACTGCTCCTTGGTAAAAAGCTGGCGATTAAAGTTGCTACCCCCCGCCAAATCAGCGATCTCCTCAAGCGCACCGAACAGTCCCAACGTGTTCTTGAACAAGCGACCGAAGCCTTCACGCTTCAAGTCTCTAAGGATGAGGAAGAGGGCGAGGAGACGATTTCCGGAGATCGCCTTACGCGCGATACCACCGTCAGCCCGGTTGTCCGACTGGTCGAAACCGTCATTTTCACCGCGCTCGAGCGGAGAGCCAGTGACATCCATATCGAAGCGCGCGACGGCGAAGTCGCGGTCAAATACCGCATTGACGGGGTTCTGCAGCACGCCATGCAGCCCATCGCCAAGGAATGGCACTCGTCGGTAATTTCTCGTATCAAAGTCTTAAGCGACCTGGACATTGCCGAGCGCCGCGTCCCTCAGGATGGCCGGTTTCGGGTGAAGTATAAGGGTCGATTCATCGACTTGCGCGTCTCCATCATGCCCGCCAGTCACGGCGAAGACGCCGTTCTCCGGGTCCTCGACAAGGAAACGCTGTCAGAAAAATTCCAGAGCCTCAGCCTCGACGTCGTGGGCTTCTCGAAGGAAGAGACCAGAAGGTTTCGCCGTTATATTCGCGAGCCCTATGGCATGGTGCTGGTCACCGGGCCAACCGGTTCCGGCAAAACCACCACGCTCTACGCTGCCATCAACGAAATCAAAACCGACGAAGATAAAATTGTCACTATCGAAGATCCCGTCGAATACCAACTCCGGGGGATTACGCAAATTCCGGTGAACGAAAAAAAAGGCCTTACGTTTGCCCGCGGCTTGCGCTCCATATTGCGGCACGATCCGGACAAGATCATGGTCGGCGAAATACGTGACCAGGAAACCGCGCAGATCGCCATCCAATCTGCACTTACCGGACACCTCGTTTTCACCACGGTCCACGCCAACAACGTGACCGATGTCATCGGCCGCTTCATCAACATGGGCGTCGAACCCTACAATTTCGTTTCCGCGCTGAACTGCATCATGGCCCAGCGCCTGGTTCGCTTGATTTGCGAAAATTGCAAACGCTCGAAGATTTACAAACCGGCGGAATTAATCGAAGCCGGACTGGCCCCTTTACAATGGGAAAACTTTGTATTTGCCGAAGGTGCAGGCTGCCTGGAATGTTCGGGCACCGGTTACCACGGCCGAACCGCCATTTGCGAATTGTTGGACTTGACCGACCGCATTCGTGAAATGATTATTGAACGTAGACCCACTTCCGAGATCAAACGAATTGCCGTCGAAGAGGGTATGATTACGCTGCGTGAAAGTGGTCTGGGTAAAATTCGTGCCGGCTTGACCACATTGAAGGAAATCAATAAGGTGACTTTCGTTGACTAGCACAAGCGCCTATCAGGAAGGTATCTTCCGGAGCGATCTGGTGCGCCGAGTCACGCGCTGGCTCGAAGGCACGGCTCATCCGCCCATCGCTCTAGAAATTTCCGTCGACCGCGTTGCTGGAGTTCGCTTCCATCGCAATGGCAGCCTTGATGGATTTGCCATTGAAAGAATTCCGGCCGGTTCGTTGGTTCCTTCGGCAATCGAAACAAATCTTGTGAATGCCGCGACCGTCAAATCCGCGGTCAGCAGTGTCTGTGCCCGCCTTGGCGCCAGAGACGAAGAGGCCGCCTTGCTGCTTCCTGATCCTGTCATTCGCGTCTTCGTCCAGCATTTTGAAGATTTTCCTCGTTCCGCTTCGGAAGCAATCCCGATGCTGCGGTGGAAGCTAAAGAAGAGCGTTCCTTTTGAAGTCGACGAAACCCTGCTTTCCTACATGCGCCAGCCTCCCCGTGCCGATGGCGTCGATGTAGTCACCGGAATTGCCCGCCTTCGTATCATTCGTGAGTACGAATCTCTGCTGGACACGCTTTCACTGCAGCCTGGTGTCGTACTGAGTTCGACCCTCGCGGCAATCACCTTGCTCGACGACAAAGTCCCCACCTTGCTCGCCCGCGTTTCGGGCACTTCGCTGACCACCGCGATTGTCCGCGAAGGCGTGCTGGCAGGCTATCGCTGCACGGAATTGCCTACTCACGTTGGCGAGGTCACGCCCCAGATGTTGCTCGAAGAGGTCTTTCCGCTGGCTGCGTATTATCAGGATACCTGGCAGGAGGGCATTCAGGCTGTTCGCATTGCGGGACTCGGTGCCCGCCTTCCGGAATTCGTTCGGCCCCTCGAAGAGGAATTTAAGTGCGAAGTACGTTCGCTGCTCAGTGCTGCCCAGGCCGAAGGTACGATCGGCGAGAATGCGCGTTCGCTGGCCGATCGCGAACTCGATGGTTTGGTGGGTTGGATGTTGCACCGCGGTTGAGGGAGAATAAGAGAGCCAAATGAATATCCGCCTCAATCTTGCGACCAAGCCGCTGCTCGGTCACCGCCGCTTTCTCGCAGGTTCTGCCGCCTTGGGCGTATTGGGCGGACTCCTGCTGCTTACGCTCGGCTGGCAATATTACAGCCTTCGCAAGGCCGATACACAACTCCGCGCGCGAACCGAGCAATTGCAGTTGGAAATGACCAGGCTGCAGGTCCGGCGCGCAGAACTTGACCGTTTTTTTGCGCAACCCGAAAATGTGAAATTGGTCGACCGGGCTAGCTTTATCACTTCCGTCATTCAGGCCCGTAGTATCAATTGGACCCAGATGTTTATGGATTTGGAGCACACCCTTCCTCCAGGCGTCCACATTGTCCGGATTGAACCCAAACTCGAGAAGGGAATTGTCTCGGTTAAATTTGTGGTCGGCGCGATGAATCAGGAGGCAGAGTTGAAACTGCTGAAAGCCTTTGAAGACTCAAAATCTTTCTCCCAAATCGAACTGATTTCTGAGCATGCTGCCACTCAGCCGGGCGCCGATCCCGTCATGGTGGAATTTACAGCGGTGTACACGACGGCGTAAAGATGAACTTTCAACTCCAGAAACGACTGATCCTCGCCGGACTCGCCGTCTTGCTACTGGCCGATGCCGCGCTCGGTTATTTCGTCCTGCGCATGCGGGACACACGCCAGAATCCGGACACCGTTCTGTCTACCGAATCCCGCCAGGTCGCCCTGGTAAAGGCAGATATTCAGCGCGCTTCTGAAATTCAGAAGAAAATCCCAGCTTCGCTCAAAAAATTGGATGAGTTCGAAGGTTCGCTCTCATCCGCTGCGAACGGCTATTCCGCCGTTTCACAGGAACTGACCGATGTGGCACAGAAAAATCACATCAACATCGACGATGAGAAATTTCATCAAAAAGAGATCTCCGGGCGCAACTTGACCGAGCTTGAAGTGGAAGCCTTCGTCAGCGGGGATTATGGCAGCATCGTGCGTTTCTTGAACGCATTGCAGCGCTCGAAGAGCGTTTATATCGTCGATTCTTTGCAGTTGGACACCCAGAGTAGCGTTCCCGGGCAAATGGCGACTGGCGTTCTCAAGGTGAATTTGCACCTGCGGACTTATTTTCGAAAGGCTTGATGGCGGACCAAAAGCAGTCTCGGCAGATCTACCTATTGGCAGCGCTGGTCATTGTTGCGCTCTTGGTCTGGTATTTTGAGTTTTCTAAACAACCCGTGGCAACCGGGTTTTCCCTCGACAATAAAATATACACTCCCATCAACGCCCAGGATTTCGGCAGTGTTCTCGACCGGCTCGATAAAGCGCAGTCCACGGAATACAAGAGCACTGGGCGAAACATTTTCATCATGGGCGCAATGCCAACACAAGTTGCAAATAGCGGTCCCAAAGTCGCCCCCAAGCCCACCTACCCGAATCGCGGCCCGCAAGTTCCTCCGCCCCCACCAAAGCCCGTGCTCTCCTGGAAGTTCTTTGGGTACGGCAATTTGCCCTCTGGCGGGCCTCGCCAGGCCTTCCTCTTGGATGGGGAAGACGTCCGCATCGTCGGCGAGGGGGAAACCGTTTTGAATACTATCCGCATCCTACGTATCGGCAACGAAAGCATCGAGTACGAAGACGTCAACACGCACCAGAGGAACTCGAACCCGATCGAATCGACGCCGAATACTCCCGCAGTATGAAGAATCTATACCCAGTCCGCCACCGCAGCCAAAAGGGTTACGCTCTAATGGTGATCATGTTTTTGTTGGCACTCATGGCCATCTCCGTTGCTGTGGCCGCCAGCAACGCCATTACTAGCGCCCGCCGAGAACAAGAACAGGAGATGATCTGGCGCGGCAAGCAGTATGTCCGTGGAATTCGCCTGTACTACACGAAAATGCATAAGTTCCCGACAGAACTGGAAGATCTTTACAAGCCTAAAACCGGTCTCCGTTTTATGCGGCAGGCGTACAAGGATCCGATGAACACCAAAGACGGTTCCTGGCGCATGATTTATGTCGGCCCCAACGGAATGTTGATCGGTAGCTTGAAAAATCGGGCCACGAATGCCGTGGGTCAAGCGACAAGCGCATTTGGAAGCGCCACCGGGAGTGCACCAGGCTCTTCGTCGATGTTCGGTTCCGCAAATGGATTTGGTTCAGCCAGCTCTTTTGGTTCCGGCAACAACCCAGCCGGCGCAAATAATTCCAATCCCACGACCCCTACTGGTGCTCAGCCCACAGCCACAAATTTAAATGGCCAGGCTGGCCCAACAGACGATCCCAATTCGCTTGATCCGCAGTCGCTGCAAGCGGCCAATCTCAGCGATGGCACTATCATCGGCGGGAATATCATCGGTGTCGGCAGCAAAATCAATAAGAAGTCGATCATCTGGTATGAAAAAGCCAAGAACTATCTGCAGTTCGAATTTGTTTGGGATCCCTCGGTCGATCCCCTCACCGGCGCACGTTCGACGATGCAGACTCCCAACGCGAACCCCCTCGGCGTGCCGGGCAATGCTCCACCTGCTCCTTCCCCCAGTGATCCTAGCGGCAGTAACAGCCAATTTCACAATCCGACGGGCCAGCCTTCCGACCCGAATCCACAGCCACAGCCTCCGTTGCAAGCTCCGCCGAATCCGTAAGGACACCGCAGTGCCAGGCCGCTGATCTTTTTCCAAACTCTTTTTCTTTGGATTCGTTCGTTGTGGCAGTGCTACAGTTTAGGGCGCTCTCTGAGAAGTTTCCCGGCAATTGCGTTGGCGCTCGCCGCTCTAAAATCCGGCTCCGTAACAATCCTCGCACCTTTAGGTCGAGGAGGATGTCAACGCCCGCCCTCTAACGCTTGTGAAACTTCCGCCGGTGCTGTGGCCGGTCCGCGAGAAGGTGCGTATCCCTTCGCTCTTATCTTGGCGTACCCACGCGCAATTCTCTCGATATACTGTTGCGTTTCCTGATACGGTGGCACGCGATTCCCGTACTGTTCGACCTTCTCCGGACCTGCATTGTATGCCGCCAGCGCCAGCGTCACGTCGTTGTGATAACGTGTCAACATCGTCCGCAAATAGCGTGTCCCGCCATCCACATTCTCTTTCGGGTCAAAAATATTCTTAACCCCCATCCGGCTAGCCGTGCTGGGTAACAATTGCATCAGTCCGCGCGCATTTCGCCTGGAAATGGCTCTTGGGTTGAAATTAGATTCCACCGCGATCACGCAGTGAATCAGATCGGGGTCAACGCCATAGCGCTCACCGGCGGCCAGAATGATTTCGTGAAACGGGGTCTTAGGGCTCAGCGGCTCCGGCAGTGGTTCGAAGTTCTCTTCGGGCTCGATTCTGACCACATCCTCAACCGCGACTTCTGCCGTCCCGCCTTTCATCTGTAGCCTGTATTTGTCGCCCAGCAATTCGTAGCCAGTCACATTCAGACGCGCCCCAGTGCGCAGCACGATATACTCCGCGCGCACGGCAGGAGAGAAGGCCACTATCAAGCCTGCCAGGCTGCCAGCGGCTAGTATCGGCTTCAAGCGCATTCTGGGCTCTCCTTTAAGGCAAATCGTTCTATCGCGGCAGCTACGCCGTCCTCATCGTTGCTGCGGGTCATATGCCATCCCCGGCTCTTCAGTTCGGCAACGCTGTTTTCCATCACTACCGGAGTGCCTGCAAAGTTTAACATTTCTAGGTCATTGTGGTTATCACCAATGGCCAGGATTTCTCCCGGGGTAACGGAGCGCATGGCTGCCCATTCGGACAGGGTCGCTCCCTTCGTCACCGCCGGGTGAATTACGTCAATCATCGCGAAATCCTTCGCTTCATACATCGTAATCGCCAGCGTAAACTCCCGGTAAAATGGGACGCGCTGCAACGTATTTTCCGCTTCCCGCACGGGTTTAACCCTTCCCGCAAACATCACCTGAATGGGATCCTCATCCAAGCAATCCTCTAGCGGTCGCATTTCCGCTAGAAATTCCTTATTCCTTGTGTAGTAAGGGACCTTCGTCAGATCCTCCCAGTCGATCTTTTCGAGAATTACTTGCTTGCTCGCTGGCCTGTCAAAAACAACCGCAGTGATTTCGCGCCACAGAGCAGTCGCCTCCAGAACCCGCCGCGCCGTGGCCTTCGCCAACAGGTGGCGAACATGGGTCTCGCCATCACTGGTCCGCACCATCGCTCCGTTGCTCACAATCATCGTCAACGGGGCCGCGATCTGTTCTGCCACGGGTAGCGCAAAATCGTACCGCCGCCCGGTAACCAATGCCACCTCAATCCCACGTCGTGTGGCTTCCTGAATCGCTGCGCAATTGGCCGCTGAAACTCTCCAGTCGCTTCCAAGCAGCGTCCCATCAATGTCGAGCGCAATCAGTCGAATTGCCATACAACCAGTTTAACGTAGTGACATACTCCGCCTCGTGAACGAGGCGGCTTCTCAAGACACGCATACCCTTACATCAGGTTTCGTTACGTCTTGAAGGCTCAATCCGAGCCTTAGGATTTCCATTGCGCTTACGTGGTCACGCGTGCTGACCAGACCGCACTTGGTACAAACGTGCTCACGGTCTGACAGTTTCTTCGGCACTCGTGCTCCACACGGGCAACGTTGCGATGTTCCCCTCGGGTCTACC
>Ga0074045_10000343_pt1 | contig 45603 bp, 40 predicted proteins | sample BogForMeECP23OM2_FD_94442 | JGI IMG/M metagenome (GOLD analysis project Ga0074045, IMG submission 94442) | Bog forest soil microbial communities from Calvert Island, British Columbia, Canada - Bog Forest MetaG ECP23OM2 | ecosystem: Environmental > Terrestrial > Soil > Wetlands ...
CCGCCTCCATCCGCCGCCGTTCCAGAGCAGCGAAATCCCGCCGCACACCCGCTGGATTACCCATCCCTCCATGCTAGCAAAGATTGGAATGCTTGTCACTATATTATGCAACACTCAATAGGTCCGTCCTGTCTGGAAATGATTCAAGCGTGTCCGGCACGGTCATCGCCGTTTATCTCCTATCTGAATCGTGCGATAACCTTCGCGAGATCAGTTGAGGACCGCTGAAGGAGATTCACGATGAACTTCGTCGACCAATTAGACCCTGAGCTGAGAGCGGTGGTGGAGAAGTTGCCGACTGACCGCCCGCTGGATCTCAATAAAATTCCAGCAGCCCGGGTCAAGATGAACAAAATGGTGACCGCGCTGCTGGCGGGTTTGCCCGCGGTCGAGGGTGTAACCAGCCAGGATCATTTTGCGCCCGGTTTTCAGGACGATCCCGCAGTGCGGGTCCGTGTCTATCGGCCAAACGATCAGCCAAACAAGCTTCCCGCTCTATACTGGATTCATGGCGGCGGATACGTGATGGGAGACATCGAGCAAGACGACCGACTGATGAAGCAACTGGTCAAGAGAATCGGCTGCGTGACGGTATCGGTCGACTACCGATTAGCGCCGGAGCATCCGTTTCCTGCGCCGGTCGAGGATTGTTATGCGGGGCTAAAGTGGCTGTTTCGCCATGCCGGCGAGTTCGGCGTTGAGCCATCCCGGATCGCCATTGGCGGCGCGAGCGGTGGGGGCGGTTTGGCTGCGGGGTTAGCGTTGCTGACCCGTGATCGCGGAGAAGTGCAGGTCGCTTTCCAACTTCTCATCTATCCGATGATCGATGATCGTAACGCTACCCCTGCCAGTTATGCGATTACCGATCCGCGCATGTGGAATCGCGAGAGCAACCGCCTAGGGTGGAGAGCTTACCTGGGCCGCGACGGAGGCGGGACCGACGTATCGCCCTATGCAGCGGCGGCGCGGGCAACCGATTTGACAAATCTGCCGCCGGCCTACATTCCAGTGGGCGCACTCGATCTTTTTGTAGACGAGAATATCGAGTACGCACAGCGTCTCATCCAGGCGGGCGTGCCTACTGAGCTGCACGTTTATCCGGGGGCGTTTCATGGGTTCGATCTCTTCGCCCCGTCGGCGACGGTGTCGAAGCAATTCAAGGCCGACCGGGATAGCGCGCTCAAGCGCGCGCTTCACGATCCCACCAGATGAGCGTGGTCTGTTGCCCGGTCAACGGGAGATTCGATACACCCAGATACGGTGTCTCGATTAACTCGACGCCGGGAGCGCGACCAGAGGATTGCTCCCCCCCCCGTCTCGATCAGATACGCGAGTGCGCCGCCGTCGCAGCGCGGATGGCTCGCCACCTCTTTCTCATCTCGCTGCTTTCGAGCGTCTACATCAGACCGGCGCGGTGATCTACTTTCAGTCCGGTGTTGACATTGTGCTGTGATCCCCGCAGTGTTCGCTGTCGGCTCTTTACTGGACTTTCGGTAGAATGTCCTCCTTCAGTCTTCTCAGATCGACGATTGTCTTCACCGTGGGCACACCCTTAAACGGCGGCCAGAGCAGCGGAAGCGTCAAGCCGGCCTCCTTGTACCGCTTGAGGTTGTCGGTGAGCTGCTGCGGCGTGCCCGTCATCGACGGAGTCAGTTTTCCTCTAGGCGTCTGATCGGTCTTCGCGCTCGTGATGTCGAAGAAGAGCATGCTCGCGATTTCGAGATCGTCGATCGCGCGAGGACTGCCGATCATTTCGAGCTCCTCTTTGATCGCCGACCGCCATCGCCTGATCTCTTCGGGGGTGTCCTGTATTCCGATCCAGCCGGCCAATCCGTATTTGGCGACCCGCTTCGCCGCGATCTTCGGTACGCCGAGGCCGCCGAAAAAGATCGGCGGGTGAGGCTTCTGAACGGGCTTTACCCCGAAGCCGCACTTCGGAAACGAGGCGAACTCGCCGTGATACTCGAAGAGCTCCTGCGTCCAGACACCCTGCATGATCTCGATCGTTTCGATGACGTGCTTATTCCGTCTTTCGTAGATGTGCGTCGCACTCGCCGCCTCGAACTCCTCAGGCATCCAGCCGGTGCCAACGCCAACGTTGACCCTTCCGCCCGAAAGGTGATCCCAAGTCCCGATCTCCGCCGCCAAGACCCCGGGCGCCCGATAGGGAGTGTCGATCACGCTCACGCCGACCCTGACCTTCTTCGTGATGGCCGCCAGATAGGGAATGAGCGGCAGCCCATGCAGGAACTCGCCCCTCGAAGCGACCGGCAGGGCAAGAGGGAACTCCTTCATGAAGCCGAAGGGTTTGCGCAGCTCCTGACGATCAGACGCCTCCGGAACCACGATACGGTCCAGCGTCCAAACGGAATCGAACTCAAGTTCCTCGGCGAGGTGAGCGAGATCAACGATCTCGCTGACGGTTATGTTGTCCCTGAAGTTGGGTAGGTACAGTGCGAGTTTCATCGGGAACCGACCTCCTTTCATGGTCTCTCTATCGACAAGCATCTGGCGCGCGCGGTCAGCGTCCATCGTACGGATGCGACCTCTGGAAATCGAGCTAATGCCTCCGTCGCGCTGCTCTGGAAGCGTTCAACCTGGGACCGTCCAGAGGGAAGCCCATTTCGTCAGCGTCGTTCATAGTCCCGTCACTTCAGGGGGTGCGTGCGTTCGAAGGCGATAGATTTTTCGGGTTTTGGGTCACCTCTGCGGCAAACCGTGAACTTGTACTCACCATACGCTCAGACCGCGAACCTGTTTCGGCTTGTCCCGCTAGGCCGCTGGAGTTGCGGCCGCACCTCTTCGGCAAATAGGCGGATCGAGCCCAGGATTTTGTCGTGCGGGGTGGTCGCTCCTTGCATAGAGAGCAAGACCTCATCCACGCCGGCGTCGATGAGTTTGTTGATGAAGCGGGTGCACGTCTCCGGACTGCCGATAATGGCTTGACCGGCTTCGACCAGCTCTTTCATCGAGTAGGTTCGGCCCAGCGCCAACTGCTCTTTGTGGCTCTGGATGATGTACTCGTAAGTCGGGGGCGGCTTGCCCTCGAGCCACGGGGCGAAGAGACCCGTCACCTGCTCATAGAAGAGACGATAGTTTGGCTCCTGCAGCGCAATGGCTTCGCCATCGGTTGGTGTGCACAGCGCAACGCGCAGAAGCCCGAACTGGTTGTTGATGATTCCATGTTCAGGTTTTGCCTGTTTGATCGCCTCACGGTACGTTTGCACATAATTGGCGCAACGTGCATCGCTGACGCCGAAGCCAAGGCACCCGAGTCCATTCTGCCCCGCGAACTCGACGATAAGGCTGGGTGGAAGCAACCCACATCGGCGGAAAGGGCTTTTGGATCGGCTGGGGGGTGATGCGACGCGGAGGGAGCTTGATATACTTACTCTCCCAGCCTTCGAATACTCGCTGCGTCCACATTTTTGGCAGTAGACGCAGTACCTCTTCCCATTGTGGCTGCGTCTCGGTCGGATCCACCCCGAAACCGAATAATTCCCTCTTGCGAGGTCGCCCTGCCGGCGCCAAATTCCACTCGTCCTCCGCTGAGGACGTCCAGAGTGCCTATATGCTCTGCAACGCGAAACGGATGATTGATCTTAAACGGCACATGCATGATCGAGTGACCGAGCCGGATACGCTTGGTCACCATCGCCGCGGCTGCCAGAAACTGCTCCGGACAGGACAGATGCGAGTAGCCCGGTAGAAAGTGGTGCTCGACCGCCCACACTGTGTCGAAACCCAATTCGTCGGCATAGCGGATCTGGTCCAGAGCTTCGTCAAACCGCTGCTTCACGGCCCCGGGGACATCGGGATCTTGGGTGGTTAGTTCGTAGATTCACGGTTCCTTCTCCTCTCGGTTTTGCGCTTTTCCGGGAATAGGTTGTTGACGAACGAGCCGACGGCTTCATTTCTTCCAGCGCGGCGCGATACTGGTTGATCTTCCGCGCAACCTCTTTGGGGCGCCCCCACCGTTGAGCACGCCCAACGTATCTGATTGCGTCGAATGCCGGACGCCGCCCTGTAGGCTCGCACTCGTTCGCGCCCGCGCCCCGGCCGAAGGCTTCCGCAGAAATCAGGTGAGGACGCCGGTGCTGCGCAAATCGGCGATCCGATCGGGGGAGTAGCCGAGCAGCGTGGTCAGAACGTCGTCGGTATCTGCACCAAGGAGCGGCGCCGGTCGGCGCACCTGGCAGGGCGTTTCACTCATGGTCCATGGAACCCCGGCATGGATACGGCGTCCGACCGCGGGATGCTCGAGTTCGAGCAGAAAACCGCGCTGCCTAAGATGCGGGTCGTGCGCGAGATCCTTATTGCTGAGCGTCGGCATCGCAGCTACCCCGGCCCGTTGCAGGATTTCGGTCGCTTCCCAGCGATCGTGCCGCGAGGTCCAACGCGTAATGATTACGTCCAGTTCATCTTCGTTTTGCTTGCGCGCCGCGCGCGTTCGAAAGCGCGGGTCCGCGGCGAGTGCGGGTTGATCCATCGCGCGGCAGAGTGAACGCCATTCTTCGTCATCGCGAACTGCGATGCTAATCCAATGCTCGGCGTCGCCTAGGCTCTTGTAGCAATTGTGCGGCGCGATCCAGCGATCACGATTCCCCTCTACGACAGGTTCGCGCCCGTTCATCTGATATTCGAGCCAGGCCTCGGGCATCACGAATTCCAGCGCCTCCCAGAGCGCCACATCGATATATTGACCCTGCCCGGTGCGAGCTCTGTGGATCAGAGCGGCGACGGCCGCAAAAGCACCGAAGGCCCCGGCATTCGGATCCCCGTAAGTGATTCCGGTCTCGCGCGGCTGGGCGTTGGAATAGCCGCTTACGGAGAACAGCCCGGACTGCGCGCCGAGGAGGCCGCCATAACTCACGAAGCGCGAATAGGGACCGGTCTGTCCGTAGCCCGAGAGCGACAGCATGATCAGATCGGGCCGAAGCTCATGCAACGCTTCATAGCCGAGGCCCATCCGGCCGATGACTCCGGGGGCGAAATTCTCCACGACGAGATCGCAATGCGGCGCGAGGCTGCGCGCGATCTCGATCCCTTCGCGCGATTCGAGGTTCAACAGCACACTGCGCTTGCCTTGATTCCACTGGTTGAAGCTCCCCGCACGATTATAGCCGCCTTCGCCGTCCGCGAACGGCGGAATGACACGATTAATATCGATGCGCTTCGCGCTCTCGATGCGAATAACCTCCGCGCCCAGATGGGCGAGTTGAAGCGTGCAGAATGGACCCTGCCACACCCAGCTGAAGTCGAGCACGCGAACGCCGCTCAAAGGGCCGGCCACGTTCGGACGGGCCCGAACGCCTGAAACAGCCGCGTCAGGCCTGCGGCGACACAGCTCTTCAAACTCGACGTTGTGCTCGCCGAGCCGAGGCGCCGGCCGCTCGAGCTTCGAACCCATTACGGAGGAATTGAACGGGACAGCCGGAACCTCCATCGCGCGCATGGAATCACGCATCGGCAGCCGCCGCAAGAAACCGCGCGAGCGGATATGACTGTCAGCAAAGACATCCGCCATTCGATTAACTGGCGCTACCGGGATCCGGATCTTCTGCGCCCCATAAAAAAGCTCGTTTACAGTTAGAGCCTTCGTCCACTCCCGTATCAGAAGAAACAGAGCGTCACTATTGCGGCCCCGTGAAAGACGATCCTTGAAGATCTCCTCCTGCGCCCATGCAGGATTGCCCATCAACTCGACCAGGCGCTGCCATTGCGCCTCTTCGACGCACGCCAGCAGGATCTTGCCATCGGCACAATCAAAAATTCCCCAGGGTCCCAGAATCCGCCCACCAAGCCGGGAAGTCTGTCTCTCTTGGTACGTGTAGAAAACGAAGCTCAATTCGAGCATCGCGGCGACGCACTCCTGGGAGGAGACCTCGATAGACTGCCCGCCGCCGGACTTCATCCGATGAAAGCAGGCGGCGAGAGTGGCTAAGGCGGCATGGATCGCTCCCTGAAACTCCATCTGATGACCGAATAGTTTGAGCGGCGGGAGCTCCGGGCGATCTGAGTTGAGCGGCGCTAAGATGGCCGCGCCACTCGCGTGCGCGACATTAAGCTCGTATGCACGGTAATTCGCCCGTGGACCGCGCTCGCCGTACGCCGAGATATTCGTCACGATCAGATGTGGATGACTTGCGCAAATCGAGCGAGTCTCCATCCTGCTCACCGCGCGCTCGGCTAGGGAAATGTTATGGACGAGAACGTCGGCACTCGCCAGTAAGTGATCGAGTCGCGCGCGATCACTCGGATCGCTGAGATTCAGGGTTACGCCACACTTGTCCGCGTTAAGATAAAGGAACAATCCGCTCTGCTCGGGGTCGACGCGGTCATCGAAGAAGGGGCCTCGCTCGCGAGTGACATCGCCCGCGGGCCGCTCTACTTTGATGACCTCCGCGCCAAGTATTGCCATGAGCTTGGTTGCGAAGGCCGCTGCTACTCCCTCTCCGCATTCGACGACACGGAGGTCCGACAACGGGAGTGCTGCACTGCTCACGCTTTTGGATTCAAGGACCTTTGCCATGCGGTATTCCTTTGCTTTTAGAAGAGGAGCTCAGTCACGCCTCCTGACCGAGCTTCCCGCCAACCTTTAACGCAGGTCGCCGGAATTGCAACAGAATCCAGCCGAATCACAATGGCTTCGCGCGGCACTGAAGGCGGGCGGGAGATACAGGTCAGCCGCGCAATTGATTCCACCGCTTTTGAACGTTACGGTCCGAGACATTGGTCTTCTCCTTGGCCTGCTTCGCTCTAGAGACAAGAAGTGCTGGAAGCGGAGGTCAAATCACACGCTGTTGTTTCATCGCGACTATTTCATCGCGGCTGAAACCGACCCATTCAAGTACCGACTCCATATGTTCCCCGAGTCGCGGCGCACGACGAGCGTAGTGCATATGGGGCGCCTGACCATCAGTGGCGACCGTTCCTGGATAACGGAGATGGCGGCCCAGTTCGGGATGATGAATCTCGGCGAAGCTGCCGCGAGCAGCGAAATGACGATCATCGAGGTTCTCTTCGGGGCGCCGAATCGGTGACCAGGCGAGTCCGAGGGCTTGCGCCCGCTCGAAAAGCTCCAGGGCTGGCTGACTGGCAACGACCTGTTCTATGAGATCATTGCGGTACGTGAGCGCCGCCCGGCGATCCTGCCTTTCGAGCTCCGCATATTCGGGAGTTCGGAGCACGTGCTCGATTCCGACCTGGTCGGCGAGTTCGACAAAGGCGCGCTCCTCGCGTTCGAACGGACTGAGACTCGCCAGCATATAGACGTTGTCCGCGGTGGTGGACAGCCGCATCTGGGTGACGGCCGGCATTGCGTGGCGCGCCGTCTGCCGCAGGACGGTCTCGCCATTGTAAATGTAGGTCGGCATGGCGATTTCGGTGCAGGTGCTGATTGCCTCATGAGCGGACACGTCGATGAGCTGCCCTTCGCCGCTCAAGTCGCGAAAATTGAGCGCCGCCATCATCGCGATCGCCGCGTACTCGCCGCTGATGTGACAGGAATGCCACATCGCGGGCGCGATCGGTGGAGTGTCGTATTTGCCGTCCTTGTCCGGATCATAACCGCAGACGGCCATGATTCCTCCCAGCGCCATCTGCGTAAGGTCTGTGGACTTAAGTTCGCGATACGGACCATCCAGCCCGAAAGGGGTGATGGCGCATCGTATGAGGCGAGGATTCTCATCCGCGCTTTGACGGCATCGTTCAAGTCGCCGCTCGACCGTCGAAAATTCACCGGCCAGCAACACAATATCGGCTTTTGCGAGGATTCGCTTCAACGCTACGGACGCTGCCGGGTGGTCCAAGTCAAGGATTATGCTTTTCTTGTTCAGGTTGTAACGCCAGAAGAAGATGCTCACTTCGGGATCGCGCGATTCCGATGCGAAGGGACCGATGGAGCGCGACGGCGAGCCCTTTGGCGGCTCGAGTTTGATTACCTCGGCGCCTAATCCAGCCAGCAGCAGCGCGGCATAATCGCCCAAGTGGTCGCCGATCTCGACGACTACAACATCCGCGAGGGAAGCGCGCAGATTGCCCTCGGTAATCAAATGACGTCCTCCTCTCTGAGCGCCGCAAGCTCGTCTGCGTTAAGACCAAAAATGTTGTGATAGACGAATTCGTTATCTTCTCCCAGTTTCGGTGCGGCGCGGCCTGTCAGGCCGCCGACGTACGCGGGTGAAGCAGAGAGCTTTGCGGGAAAACCTTCGATCGGCCAGGTTCCGATCGCGCTGTGCGGGAGATCGACGAAATATCCGCGAGCCTTGAGCTGCGGGTCACGATCGAATCGGTCCGACGCTCGCTGCACGACCCCCGCCGGTATCGCGCGTGCCTGCAGACGGCTCATCAAATCGTAGCGCTCCTGTTCAACGGTAAATGCGGTCAGCTTCGCGTCCAACTCATCCTCCCGTTGCTTACGGCCGGCTGCGATGGCGAATCTGCCGTCGCACGCCCAACCCGGCGATCCCATTTCCTCTACCAAGGCCTGCCATTGCTCGTCGGACTGGATAGACAATGCGATCCAGTTATCGTCACCAGCGCAGCGGTAGGCCCCGTGCGGTATCCAATCAGTGTATGGCATGCGGTTACCATGCCGCTCTGTCTTCTTTCCGGTCAGCTGATATTCGATAATCGATGTTCCGGTGAGCATCAGGCCCGTTTCCGTCTGTGACATATCGATGTACGCGCCGCGGCCGTCAGCGCGTTGCCGGCGTAGCGCCGCCATTAGGAGCATGGCGCCAAAATATCCGGGCGAATGATCAAGGTAGGAGTAACCCCACCCAGCGGGTTGAGCCTGTTCGGGCAGCCCGGAGAGAAAAGTCAGACCCGAGAAGGCCTGCGCCGTGGGACCGTAGCTGACGTAATTCTTGTAGACACCGGCCTTTCCCATTCCCGTTGTCTGCAGATAGATAAGCCCGGGATTCAGCTTACGCAGCTCTTCGTAGCCGAGCCCCCACTTGTCCATCTGGCCAGGACTGAAATTCTCGCATAGGGCGTTGGCGTCGCGCACCATTCGCCTGAGCAGATCGCGGCCCTTGGGATGATTCAAGTTGAGGGTAATTCCGTATTTACCCGGATTGGTGTTGTTGAAGTACGCGCCGCGATCGTAATTCCCGCGAATGCCCTGGCTGGGAGCAGCGCCTTGCACACGCCCGCCGTCGGGCGTCGCGTGGTTAGGCGCAAACGGCTGGAAGTAGCGCAGGAAATCAATCGCGCCCCGCTTGCGCCATTCGACGCGAATAACCTGGGCGCCGAAACTCGCCAGCAGGCGAGTTGCTTGCGGTCCAACCTGCAGCCAGGTCAAATCGATGATCCTGATACCTTCGAGAGCTCGAGGCTTTACGTTTGCTTGATTCGCCATCGAACAAACCTTTCCAGCAAAAGCTGCGCGCGGCTGCCATCCAGGGCGGCGCAAACCGCGCTCAATGATACAGACTAATCAGGCCACTTCGTCAACGCCCGGCTAGCGCATGATCGCGCTTTTCGACGTGACACCGCCAAACTCCGTACGGAAGAGAATCGCAAATTCGCGAGCATCTTGGTCGTAAGCGCGCTCTCCGGTGGCGCCAGAGTCGCAAATCCCCGCGCCCACGCGCATCAAGCGCGCCGACTTGCGCTCAATGATTGTGCGAACGGTTGGCGGAGCTGGCGATAACATTGACCGCTCTCTCGCGCATTTACTCAACGGCGATAAGGTGAGAGATAGCTTCGCGCCGGCCCTTGGCTACGGGGATGAGCTATACGGTGCTTCAGCGCTCGGCCTCGTTCCCAAGAGTGTCAATCCTAACTCCTCCCTGGAGCGCGAACTGCAAAGCGACCGTTTCGCTTGCCGCACTACACCGGATGGTCTACAGCTTTCTAAATCGAAGACCCTAAAGTCGCGATTGAGGAGGACCAAGCTTATGGCCGCCGCGCTCTATGACGTTCCAGTTCGCCGCATCGACGGCAGCCCGGCTTCGCTGGCCGATCATAAAGGCAAGGTGGTGCTGGTCGTGAACGTGGCGTCGCAATGTGGTCTGACGCCGCAGTACGCCGAGCTCGAAGAAATCTACGAAACCTACCGCGATCGCGGATTTGTGGTACTGGGTTTTCCGGCCAACGAATTTGCCGGGCAGGAGCCGGGCTCGAACGTAGAAATCCAACAATTCTGCCAGACCAAATTCGGCGTGACGTTCCCGATGTTCGAAAAGATCGTGGTGAAAGGTCCGGGACAGCATCCGCTCTACCGGCATCTGATAGCCGCGCGTCCCACGGCTCAGCAGAAGCCCCAGGGCACCCTGCGCAAGACGCTGGAGCAGCACGGACTCGCTCCCACGAACGACACCGATATCATGTGGAACTTCGAGAAGTTCCTGATTAACCGCCGAGGTGAAGTGGTGGGCCGATTCGCCCCGGATATCGCCCCGAAAGATTCGGCGCTCACGAACGCAATCGAGGCGGAGTTGAGCAAGCAGGTTTAGCGCGATGCTGCCGTGACCAAGTAGAGAGCGGCCTGAGGGCGCATAATCACTGGCGGCCAGTTCGCGTAAATTTTGGGGCGTCGCAGTGGTCGCGGAAAATCAACTCAACCGCATTCGTGAACCATGGTCCAGGTCACTGGCAATTCAGCCACGGCAGATTCGTCCGCGGATGACGACGGTTGAAACCGCGAGTTCATGGGCCATGCGGGATATTCCACATCGGGACGATTTTCGCGAAATCGCTGTACACGATGCCGGGCGCGGTACGGTGAGCGGCGGTGCCTCTCGACCATCAGACAGCCGACTAATGTCAGCACTAGCGATTGCGCTCAATTGATACGGGATGAACCAGAACAGCAAGAAACCGACCTAGTGGTTACGAAGTTGGGTACGATTTGCGCTTACGCTGAGGAGTTGTCAGGTATCACACCCTTCGCTACGGCTGATTGACGCTGCCTTGCCCAGCTGGCCGCTCGTCATCTGGGGTCGTTCGGGATCTCCCGTTCAGTAAACCCTACCACCATTCCGAACGCGTCCTCGGGGTTGATAACCAGCAAATCCGCGTCTTCAGCAACTCGTTGTCCCTTGGACCGCAGGTGCTCCGCTGCGCGCTTCAGGTCCTTAGTCTGGAACGTCACTGAGTAGATCCCTTCGCCCGCCCGCTCGATGTCGACGCCTTCGGGACTCGTCGGCGAGAGCGGCTGCGCGGCTTCAATCACGGTGTCTGCGCCAACCGCGTAAAACACGCTGCGTCTCCGCCCCGGCGTCTCCTCTTCGTGGATCGGCGTCCCACCCAGCGCGTCCTGATAAACCTTGCGTGCGTCACCCAGATCCCGGAACAGCATCGTCAGATGCGACGCGCGCTCGATTCCGAGTGGATGCTCGTCACGGGCGAAAATCGTGGACCACCCGGGCTGCAGCCGCGGGTCGATGAAGAATTTGGGCACCGCCGCGAACTCGAATGCCGCATGCGTATCTTGCGGATGCGTCCAGACCGCGCCATCGTTGCGCGACGGGTCTTTGACCGGATTCCCCACCATATCGAACAGCCGGATCTTCCGCTCGCTCAGCCTGGCGCACGTTTCCGCAAGGTCATCGACATACCAGGCGATTGAGTGAAAATGCTGCCCGTAGCGCGAGTAGAACTTGCCCAGCGCCGACTTCTCCCAGCCCGGCGCGCGCCGGATCGGTTGTGCTGGCTCCATTACGAAATCACCAATCAGCACCAGCGATGCCTTGCGCATCGCGGCCTTCATGGAATTCCGGACGAACCGTCGCACCGCGAAGATGTCGTCGTACCAGCCGTCAACCGCATCCAGATCGCTGACGACGTGCAGCAGGTGAAATTCCTTTCCAACCTTGAACATCGCTCTTCTCCTTCGCTGTGACCGAGGGCACACTCGGGCGCGGCGCGCTCTCTTTGTAGCACAAGACCGTCGGGGACGGCTCACAAAAGATAGACTCGGCCGGCGGCACCCGACGGCAGTACGGGGGCGCGCTGGCGCAACTATTTGGCACTCGCACGCCAGCGATATCGTTGCCGTCTTCATCGTGCAAGCCGAGCTTCAGCAGCCGCTCGTTGGCAATCCGCTCTTCGCCCCAGGTTACGTTCTCACGCGCTAGCTTGCGGATCATCCGTCGCAATTCGACAGGGGTCGGCCGCCGGCCAGCTCTCAATTTCCAGCGCCACCAGTGACGGAAGCCCCTGCGGTGCCAACCGTTCGGAGGAGCAGTTCAGCGGATTCTTCGCGCCGTATTCTGAATGCGGTCCATCCAAAAGGTAAGCCGGGGCGTATAGGCGTGCGGTACGCAACTGCCACAGATATCCTCGGCGAGACGAGCCAGGGCCTTTAGAGTTATCTCGAAAGGCTGAGACCGCGGAAAATCCGCAGGCAGGCACGTCAGTAGCTCCGCCAGAACCTCCAGCGCCGAGGCCAAGTTGGCGAGGATCCCGGCCAAGACGCCTTCCTCGACCATGAGTCTCGGTTGGTAAAGCAGATCGCGACTTGCGCGCAATTCGCCCAGAAAGAGCAGCAGGGCACTTTCTAACTGTCTGCCCAGCCGTTGCGCCGGTGTCGCGCCTGTTTCACAGGCCGCGTTAATCGACAACAGTTCTGCGATCACGGCGTGCAGGTTGGTTTGTACCCGATCGAGCCGCTCGTCGAAGGTAATTTGATGTATTTCATGCACCAGCTCGTCCTGCCGATGCGACACGAATTTCGCCACGACCGCGCCGAAAATGAGCAACTCGGTCACGGCTTCGGTGACGGCGATCGCCCGCGCGAATCCGACCGGCACGATATCCCCATAACCGACCGAGGTTGCGGTCACGACACTGAAGTAGAGGGCGTTGCCCAGTCCCGCCAGGTCCGTACCAATCGGCGACCCGGCCTCGCGCAAGCCGTGCTCGCCGAACAGCGCCGCGATCCAGTAGCAGAGGCCGCATAGCAGGACCGTTCCGATCCAGAGCAGGAAAAGCTGCAAGGTCGACATTCGCTCGATTAATGCAAGGATTGAGTCGTTCCAGCGTGACTCGCTCGAAACCCGCGCCGGACCTCTGCCTGGAATTCCATCGACCGAGACGGTTAATTGCGGCCCAAACAAGGGCGCGTTGGTTTGCGGTGTCGCCGCCGCCGCGGCGTTGGCAGTTTCTAACGCTCCCCCCGACTCAACCCAGTCGGCCAGACCCTCGCGGTAGTCGCGTACGTTCGAGTAACCAAGCTGATGCAGCAGGACGACCGCCTGCTCACTCAAGGTTCAGGTGAATTTGCCGCAGTAGACTGCAATCTGGGCGTTCGGATCCGGAAGGAGCTCCCGCGCGCGGTCGGCAACGCTCGCGAACGGCAGACTGAGAGCGCCCGGAATATGTCCCGCGACATAGGATTCGGCGGGCAAAACATCGACGATGGTCAGCGAAGCAGTTCTGAGGTGTCTGCGCAGCTCTTCGCGCGATATCGTCGGGACATCCGCTAAAATCACGGCACTACCGAGTTCGCCTTCCATCTTAGCTCTGCTAAGGATTCCCTGATACTCGCCACGAACCGGGCAGCCGGTTCTCAGCGCTCTTATGCAAGGGTGCCATCCGGATGATCCGCGAAGCAAGGCACCGCATAGCCCAAAGGCCGGCGCTCATCTTCGTCTGGCACACGAGTCATCTCCCTGACGCGCGATCAGCAACTGCGGGTCGCGACCGCGATCACACCTCGCGGGTCGGCGGTCGCGCTGACCGTGATTACTCGCACTCGCCTTTGGCCGATGCGGCTCGAGACCGAACGGACTTATTCGTTCGGCCAGCTCGCCGTGAAGCTCGGCCGCGCTTTCATTCGTCGCCACCAGGCGCCAAGGTTCGCGAACTCGGCGGGAATCGTAAACCCCGCCCGTTCCAGATTGGCTAGCGGCGGAACGAATGAGATATCGGCGAGGCTGAATTCGCCGGCGAAGAACTCCCGTCCCTTCAATTCTCCGTCGAGCCAGGCAAAATGTCCTTGCGCCTCGCGCCACCCCTCGTCGATTCTGGCCTGATTCCGCTCCGCCTCGGGCTTACGCAATTCCCAGAAAATCTTGAAGAGCGACGGCATCAGGTACGCGTCGGCATAGTCCTCGAAGGCACGAGCCCGCGCGCGGGCCACCGGATCACTTGGCAGCAGCTGCGGCGTCGTCGGAAATTTGTCTTCCAGATACTCGTTGATAATCGTCGAATCATGAACGATGACCAGCCCGTCGATTAGCGCCGGCACCTTGCCCACCGGATTGATCGCAAGATACTCGGACTTCTTGTGTTCTCCCGATGGCAGATCGAGCCAGGTCGTTTCCCATTGGAGCCCTTTTTCCAAAAGGGCCATGCGCGTCTTGCGCGCGTATGGTCACAGCTTGTAATCGAACATCTTGAGCATGGTACTGACCTCCACTGTCAGATAAGAAGCTGGTGCAACGTCTAATAGGGTCGGCGCTCCAGCGTCAAGCCTGGTAATCCGCTAGTGATCCAGGCCGAATTTTCGAGGGCAGGTCATCCGCTCCTGCGCCAATACATCGTCGAGAACGTCGGCGCCGCCGCCGATCAACTCCGCCGGAGCAGTCAACTTCGGTAGCGCTCGAGGGCGGGTGGTGATTGCCTGGTCTGCTGGGGCCGGTAGGCTGGAGTTGACCCGCCCATGAAGGCACGAAGTCAAGGGCAGTAGTTTCTGAAGTTCTTTTTTCTTTCAGCGTTTGTTCTGGACTCCGGCGAGCGGCATCGCCGCTCGCCATAATTGCCAGTCAGCCGCAGCAAGCGCGCAGGTCAAGGGCGGGCTCGGCCGGCGAGCGCAGCGAGCGGACCCTTGAGGTGCGCGCTTGCGAAGGCTAGCGCGGATTACGTTTCCGAGGCTTCGATCCTTTCGAGCGATCTCCCAGCCGTCCATTCGGGGTCTGCTACGCCCCATATTTCGTTGCGGAGAGCGCCGCCCCAGACGGTTTCTTGGGCTTTTGTTCCCACGGGTCAACAAGGGGTCGGGCGCTCATACTATGATCGCGTCGAGAGGGATCGCGTTTGTTTTCAGCCGGCCACAGGTAAACGCCCGGCTGGTTTCGGCCGTAGTCGATATTTGTAAGTCGTGGTGCGTTCGAAGTCGCCCTCCTCGACACCGACACGGGTCACACTGAAGTCAGTGCCATCGCGCAACATCGCGAACAAGATGCGACAGAGCCGATGAGCTACGGCCACCACCGCGGTCTTGTAACCGCGCCGCGCGCAAACCCTGGCGAAGTAAGGATGCAAGGGATGGACGGGACGGCGTGCGTGGTGCGCCGCCTCGCAGAGCATCGCACGCAGCTCCGCCGACCCGCGTTTGGTGATGTGGCCGTGGGCATCACGCTCCCCTGACTGAAAGGTACTTGGCACCAGACCGGCGTAGCTGGCGGCGTGCTTGGCACTCGCAAAGCGGCTGACCTCGGCCAAGACGGCGATCGCGGTGAGCGCCACGATTGGACCGACGCCCGGAACCGTTTCCAGTCGTTTCACCGCATCGCGCCGCTCGCGGGCGCGATCGCCGAGACTGTGGTCGAGCGCGCGGACCCGCTCGGCGGCTTGGCACCATACGGCATAGTGATGGCGCACATGGTCCTGGAGTTGTTCGGGGACGAGATCGCCAGCGAGCAAGCTCTGCCAGTGCGCGTCGGTGCGTAAGCTGCCACGCCGCCCGCTGTTTTGTCCGACTCCGCGCAGGAGCCGTTTCACCGCGTTGACCTCAGCGGTTTGGATGCGAATGAAGTGGCGCCGGCGCGATAAAGTGGTGCGCAGATCACTGATCGCTGGGCTCGGCACGTGAACTAGCGAGCGGTAAAAGCCGCGGCGCAGCCCTTCGCACAACTCCAGCGCGTCGCGGGTATCGCTTTTCTGCTCGGGGCGTTGGGCCTTGCGCCGGACCTCATGCGCATCGATCACGACCGGCTTGAGCTCAAGCCGCGCCAGTTCCCGGGCCACGAAAAAGGCCGAAGTGCCGGTCTCGAGGGCGACGACGGTAGCGGCCGGCAGGCCGCAGCTGTCGCGCAGATCCTTAAGTCCGTTCACCGTCGTCGGTACTGACCCCCGCGCGATGATCGCACCCGCCTCGTTCTCCACTACGAATACGCTTTCCCGGCTGTGTACATCGAGTCCTACATAGTAACTTTGCATCGGGCCGTCCTCCGTCTTCGATTGGGGCGTTGTCTGCAACGACCCCGCGGTCTGCTGCGGACCATACCGCAGTGACGCGCGGGACGGCCCAATGCCTTCATCGATACGCTTTCGTGGAGCGTGTTTGGCAGGGAGGCAGGGAGGAGAGCGATGCCGAAAACACATCCGCCGTACCCGGCCGAGTATCGGCGACGGATAGTTGAACTGCCGCACGCGGGGCAGGTCACTTCGTGACTTACTCTACGGCAATTCGCGGGGGTTTTCGGGAGGCACGCCACTGTTGGGGAAATCTGGTGCCGGGGGCGCGACTCGAACCCGCACGGAGGTTACCCTCCAGAGGATTTTAAGCCGTTGCCGTACTCTCGTAAGTGCTAATTTTGTTGGTTTAATCTTCAGACACTGTGAAAATGTGTAAGTAAGTGTGCAAGTTTTTCTAGATCCGCCCAATTTCCGCGAGATTCTGGGGTCATCGATTTCCAATTCCGCGTCTGATCGATATTCGCCCACGCAAAGTATCAGAAAATGATACTTTGCGTGCGTGGAACCGCAATCTCGCCGTTTAAGCGTCCGAGAATACACCAGGCCTTGCAGCAAACGGGCGCTATGACTTTACCTCCCGCCAGGTCCAATCGGCCCTAGGGATTTCAGCTGACGCCGCAAAGCTCGCGCTGAACCGTCTCGAAAGGAAAAAGCTCATCGCTTCTCCAGCGCGTAGTTTTTACGTGAGCGTCCCGCCGGAATATCGCTCGCGCGGTTGTCTTCCCGTCGGCCAGTCTATTCCGGCGCTAATGAAACGTCTCGACCTCCCCTACTATGCGGGTCTGCTGTTCGCTGCACAGTATCGCGGCGCGACGCCGAGAGGCACATTCCTTGTTTCGACACCTGAAGCTACGGCGCTTGACGTTGTGGGATACGCGTGCGGCGTGGAGCCGCTCGCCCGGTGGGAGCGACGTTCTGGCCGGATGATGATATCGGCTTGGATACGTTGACAACGCCTATGCGCGCTCGACACTGGCTAAGGATGGCCCATTATAGTGGTAGTCCTGGCGACACGCCTGCATGAGCTTGCGCATATCTTGCCGGAGTTCCTCGAGGGAAGGCCGCCCAACAAACCACCAACCATTATAGATCGCGTGGATCGTCAGGTCGGGCGCCAGGGAGAAGGTATAGGGAAGAGCGACCAGACCGTATTTGAAATCCGGCGGGGTCACTTCCACAATATCGAGCTGCCGGATGGCCTGACGCTCGTGGTCACTGAGAAACGTATACGTCGCAGCCAAGCCGGTGCGGAAGGCCGCGCTGACTTCTGGCGGGTCGGTGCTGACGACGGCCACCTTACAGTAGTTGACCTGCAAATCCTCTTGTAATTCGACGAAGCGCCGCAACTGCAGCGCGCATTTCGGTCACCAATAGCCGCGGTAGAAGCTCAGAATCAGTGGAAAGCCACTCGCCAATTGAGACAGCGTGGTCAACTGCTGCCGATGATCGGGAAGCGTCAAGTCCGGGAATCGTTTGCCCACAGCGAGATCGGAATGCATAGGCATCTCCTTTCATGTCATTGACCATGGCCAATGGCGGCTGAGCAGTTTTCCTAGCGTGACCGAAACAACGCCAACAGGAAATAGCGCCGAGCATCAAACCAAGTACGATGCAGAACGAGATTGGCGCGGTACCCTAAGTCACGGACTTCGTCCGCAGTATACTTATACGAACTTTCTGTATGAATAGTTTCATCTTTGCGAAACGATATGGCTTGTTCGATCTTGACGATCGGCACGTGCTGAGACCGCCGGCTGCGGAGGTGCATCTCAATACATCCCCTATCAGCGTTGTAAAGGGCCACGTGCTCAAAGCTTTGCGGGTCGAACCGCCCACCAAGTTCATAATTAATGCGGTGGAGGATATTCCGGTTGAACGCGGCCGTCACACCCTGGGCATCGTCATAGGCCGGCACGAGGATCGCGGGCGATTTTTTCAAGTCGATGCCCAGGAGAAAGACGTCCTCGGGTCCCAGAATGGCCGCCGTGCGCCGGAGGAACTCGACACTTTCGTCAGGCGTGAAGTTCCCCAGACTGGACCCGAAAAAAGCCACGGCTTTTTTCTCCAGTTGAAACGCCTGAATGACCTCCGGTTCTCCCGCGAAATCGGTATGCATGGCACGAATCTCAATATCGGTATATTCCTGCAGGAGTCGGTTGGCCGTGTCCCAAAGGATTTCTCGAGAAATGTCTACCGGACAATAGCGAAACGGTTGCCCCGCCCATTCATAAGCCGTGAGGAGGTAACGGGTCTTTCTGGCATATCCGGAGCCGAACTCCACCAACGCCAGGTGACCAATCTCGGCATGTATCTCGGCGGCATAGGTCCTGAGAATCTCCAGTTCTGCCCCGTAGAGATAGTACTCGGGCAAGGCGCAAATCTGCTCGTAGAGTTGGGAGCCACGCTCGTCATAGAAATACTTCGGCGGCAGCCATTTTTGTGGGGCGGTTAGGCCAAAGGCCACGTCCCGCGCAAGGATGTGGCGGTGCGCCGCTCCATCCATGTCATAAAACTGAAATCGCTTGTTGAGAATGGCCTCGGTCTCCATGTCTATCCTTTACCACGATCTCCCAATCGTTGTGAGGGATACTTAAGCCGTCGTCATCAGAACCATGCTATGATTCGTTGACATGACGTGGCTTCTGCAGCTCGTTGACGCGCCTGGGCAAATGCACAGGCTCTGGTCCACTTTGGGAGCATCGACCTTACTCCCGGATTGTTCTGGCGAGCCGGATCCCCGTGAACTGCCATCGGGCATCGCCAGGGAAAAAGTTTCGATAAGTGGGTCGGATATGCGAGACCGAGGTCGCACACGACCCGCCGCGCAACACAAACTGGTTGGCCATAAACTTGCCATTATACTCCCCCAGTGCGCCTGGTGCTGCGGTGTACCCAGGATAGGGGGAATAGTGACTTTGGGTCCACTCCCAGACGTCTCCAAAGATTTGGACCAGCGGAACAACGGTATCGATCTGGCTGATGGGCTCGGGATGGAAGGTTTGGTGCTCAACGAAATTACCCCTGATAGGCAGGGGCTTCGCCGCAACTTCCCATTCGGCCTCGGTGGGCAAGCGCGCATCGGCCCAGCGTGCGTAGGCGTCTGCTTCGTAGTAACTGACATGACACACGGGTTCAGCTTCCCGCATGGGTCGCATCCCGGCAAGGGTCATAATCCACCAGGTGCCATCCCGCTGTTCCCAATACAGCGGGGCCTGCCATCCTTCGCGCCGGACCGTATCCCAGCCCATGGACAGCCAGAACTCCGGCCGTTCATACCCCCCATCGGCCATGAAAGCCAAATACTCCCTAGTGGTAACTAGCCGCGACGCCAACTCGAATCGCTCGACAAAGCTTCGATGCCGAGGGAACTCGTTATCGAAGGCGAACCCCTGACCATCATGGCCAACCCAGTAGACGCCTTCGGGGAAACTCACCCATCGGAGCGGGCCCACCACCGGCTCAGGTGTCGGGATATCGGACGTGACATACGCAGGTCGTAGGGGATTACAGGCGAAATTGTACTTCACATCGGTCAATAGCAATTCTTGATGCTGTTGTTCATGGTGCAAGCCGAGCTCGATGACTGGAGACCAGCGCTCGAGCGCCGCGCCGTGCAAACCATGCAAAAAGGTGGTCATATGCTGGTCCACGTAGGCTCGATAGCGATAGACCTCCTCAACGGTTGGACGTGAGAGTAGCCCCCGTTTGGGACGGCAGTGCCGCTCACCGGTCGCCACGTAATAGGAATTGAAGAGATACGCATAGGAGGCGTGCGGCGATCGATAGCCCGGAACGGCCACAGCCAGAATAAAAGTTTCGAAAAACCAACTCGTGTGTGCGAGATGCCATTTAGGCGGGCTCACATCCGGCATGGCCTGAATGACATAATCTTCCGTCATCAACGGTTGGCAGAGCCGGACGGTAAAATGCCGCACTTGATTGTAAAGCCTGACAAGGGCCTCCGGGTGGGCAGTCTCATCGAGACCGTTGAGGACGGTGTCGCAGCCCTTTATCCGTTCTGAACTAGTCAAGAGCTTCCTCAGAACATCCAATCTGATGTAAGGACGCCAATCCTCGACAATCGCGTCCTCAGCCTCGCGATTCTCGCACGAGATCTACTAACTCGGCAAAGCTGTCGATGACGTGGTCCGGCGCGCACTCCAACAGCGCTTCCCGCGTGCCATAGCCGTACGTGACGGCACACGTCTTGGTGCCAGCCGCTTTCCCAGCCAAGACATCGGCAGGGGTATCGCCGACCATCAGGGCGTGCGATGGCACACAGTGTAATGCATCGAGGGCCACAAGTATGGTGTCAGGGGCGGGCTTGAGGAGCAGACCGGGACTACCACCCTGGACGTGCTGGAAAAAGGGGATGAGGGCGAGCCGCCGCAAGACGATTTCCGCTTGCCCTGACTCTTTGGTGGTGACGACGCCGAGCGAGAAGGTGGACATGGCCTGCAAGCTGGGGATAACCCCAGGGTAGGGTTCGGTCAGACGGGCATCCTGAGTGGTATACGCGCGACGGTATGTGGTTAGGAAGGTGCTGAACAGCGAAGGTGGCAATGTCCATCCGAGATCGCTGAGCATCTCGGCGAGCGGCTTGCCGATGTGCTGCGCGATCGCGGTGGCGCTGGGCGGGATCCCACCAATCACAGTCCGCCAGGCGTCTTGAAAAGCCACAGCGATGTCGCGCTGGGAATCGACTAACGTGCCATCGAGATCACATAAGATGGTGGTGGTCGTCACGGCCTCGTCTCGCCCATAGGGAAGGGTTAACTCCAAGCGTAAGCGACCAATGGTGAGGGAGCAAACAAATCTTTAAAATCGGTGCCCGATGCGCAACGCGATATTCTATCTGACGTACAATGGGCTATATAACTTTACCAATGGTATTGGTACGCAAACACAACTCCTGATCAGCGGCCTCGAAGTCCTAAGGGAGATGCTGGTCAGACGATATGGCCCCATCGATCTGCATGTGGTGTGCCCTTCGCCCGATGCACACACCTGGGGTTTTGATCAGGCCTTCTTTCAGCGGCAGCAAGAGCGTCTCGCACCACTCGGTGGGCACGTGCACCTCATTCCGTACAAGCGGGAATCCAGCCAAGATCTCTGGGAAATCCCTTCCTGGAAGGCGCTCTGTCAGAACGTGGCGCCCCTGCTGCATACTCAAACGGCGGCCTACGAGCGGTCGTTGGTCATCTGTGTGGACCAGCCCTGGTTGCAGACGCCTTATGCGCTCGGAATGGGCCAGAGCCTGACGCGTCAGGTCGATATGCTCTTAGTGCTCTATAGCACCGCGTTTATCCGGGGTGGGGAGACGCCTGACCCGGCAGAGCTTGCCTGGGAACAAAAAGGGCTCGACGCGTCACGGCCCGGTTCTCGGGTAGCGCTTGCCGACCTTTGCCCCTCGTCTACCGCGCACCTCAAGACGCGCTTCCGGCTGTCGGGGGGACCGTTCGCGCCTTACACTTCGAGCATCCTCATGGATGATCCCATCTTTGACTTAGAGGACGAGACAGTCGTGCGCGCAACACTGCAGGCCCACGGCATCCCCCTCGATGCGGATCTGGTGTTGGCGTTCGGCAGGGCTGCACCGCTCAAAGGATTTGAGCGGCTCATTCCTGCCCTTGCGCCGCTGCGTGACCGGCTGCATTTCGTACTCATCTCCGTGCCCTACATCAATGACGACTCACAACAACGGGTGTATGATCAACTGCTGCAACAGCACGCCATACGGGCAACCCACATCAAGGCGTTTACGCGTGATTTACCCCGTGCCCTGTGCCAATGGGCTCAAACAAAAATAGTGGTGGTCCCGTCCCGACACGAAACATTCTCCAATATCCCGCTCGAAGTCGCGCTGTGGGCACGCGAAAAAGGGCCAGTCATCGTGGCCTCGACCACAGGTGGATTCGTTGACCAAATCGAGCCGGAAATCACGGGATTTCTTGACGATTTCCTGTCCTGTCAGCACGTCACCCAGACGCTGCACCACGTGCTCTCTCTATCCCCAGAGGCCCATTCCGCTATTCGGCATCGGGCGCATCAACGGGTTGTCCGGAAATACGACTTCATACACAATTTTCCGGCGACACTCCGTTGGTTTTGGCAAAGGGATTCCCGGAGGCCGGGCCAGCCAGCGCGTTGAAGCTGACAGCGGCACCGTAGGGCAGCGCGAGTCACTGTGGTGTCGGATGCTGCGACGGTTTTGCCGTAGGCGTGCCCGCCTGCCGTCTGCTCCTCAGGGGAACTGAGCCGGCCGGCCGTCTGGCTCCAAGATGGCGTTCAGGCGCTGGCACAAAGCGATGACCTCGTCAGCATAACCGGGAAACCAGGCTTGCAACCATATGGGACGCTCGAAAAACGCTTGCGGCGGCCGGTCCGGGTGTCGAATGCCAACGCGCATCACCAACCCGCTGGCATTGATGAAACTCACCTCGTCCAGCAAGCGCCCGGGTGCCGCAAATCCGACCGCAATGGAGCATAACGCCGCTATCCCAGCCACCGACGCCGCGACACCGCGCAGGCAAAAAGCCTGAGTGCGGGCCCGTATTTCTGGTGGCAACGCCAGTAAAACCGTACGCATCGTCAGGCCGGAAAAGACCGTATCATCCACCGCGGCCAGCGAGGATACCGTATCAAGAGGCGGTAGCTGTTGTGCTAGGGGGATCCCGATAGTGGTGACGAGGTTATAGCCGCCGTGGCCGTCTTCTTCACGCGTGATGTCCACACGCGAGATCTTGGGGAACCAGCCTGTGCGCGCGTGTAGTTGTTGCGCGACACGTTCACCGGCTCGACCGATACCGATCGCGAGCGCAAAGGGGGCATACTTGCCGCGCGCAAGTAATGGCGCGATTTGAGACTCGAGAGTGAGCAGCACCACACGCCCTGGATCCTTGCACACCAGCGCGAACAACTCCCGCGTGAGATGCCAGGCCGGCGATGCCTGTCCGTGCTGCCGGGAGACATAATCGCTGAGATCGTCGTGTATGTATAATACTTTCGGCGTCGGCGCGGCGTAGGGCTCAGCATCCCTCATGGTCCTCATCTCTCTTCGCGGCGGCAGATAGCGCGCCGCTCCCCATGGCTGCTCGGGATACGTCCGAGAGGTGCTATTATAGCGCATGGCCGAGCGGCTCGCCTGTGTCCAACGATGGATTAATTCATGAAAAGGATCGCCGTCATAATACCAAGCTATAACAATCGCGAATCGTATGAGCGCAACCTTTCCTCTGTCGTTGCGCAAGATTATCACGACTTTCGCGTTATCTATGTCGATGACTGCTCTTCCGATACGACAGGCGAACTGGTGGAGCAGTTTATAGCAGACCGTAATTCAGCTAATTTGATCAATTTAATTCGTAATCCTGTTCGCCTTGGGGCCTTGCAAAATCTATATAATACGATTCACACGTGCGATGATGATGAAATCGTAATTCTCTTGGACGGCGACGACTGGTTTGCACATAATGAAGTTCTTAAGAGAGTCAATGAAGCATATGCTAATCCAGATTGTTGGATGACTTATGGTCAGTATCGATCATGGCCAGATAATATGATCGGATGTTCAAGAGAGATATCTTCTGACATTGTCGAAGCTAATAATTTTCGCGAAAATGAATGGTGCTCTTCTCATCTTCGTAGCTTCTATGCCTGGCTATTTAAATTGATAAGAATGGAAGATTTGATCAGTCCATATGGCGCTTTCTACTGTATGGCTTGGGACCAGGCGATAATGTTTCCCATGCTGGAGATGTCAGGACATCGAGCTAAATTCATCAGTGAGGTGCTGTATATTTATAATGCGGTAAATCCGCTCAGTGACTGCAAGGTCGATCGCCAATTGCAACGAAGTCTTGAAACGGTAATCCGCATGCAAAAACGATATGATCGCCTTGAATGAACCGGTCGCAACTTTCGGACACCGCAGAATGCCCTCCTGGAGTCGTGATTAATCACGGCCAGTTTTGAGCTAATCTCAACCCGCGAAAGAGCGGCGATGAGATCGAAAGCGGAGATGCCGTGTCGACGAGTCGAGCGACGCATCGACCACGTCGCCGGGGATCGTGATTCTTGGTGTCGACGGTGCGTGGTAAACCGGCCGCCGCCGAAAGCATGAGAGATCGTACGCGGGTCGGGGCTCTGTTCGTGGCGCTTTTACCCCTGCCGGCTTCGGAGGTCGGATGGTCATCGTCGGCTGGGCGGGAAACACCACAGTGGCGCAAGGTGGCGGAAAGCGGGGGTCGGACAACGGGATCGGCTTCCGACGAACATCATGCAGATGAAGGGCCTCTACGTCGTGGGCTCGCCCATGGTTATCCATTCCGGGCGTGAGCCCGGCATCCGCGTGCCCCGTCTGGAAAGCATCTTCAAATGGGTCGGCGAAGGCCGGAGCACGCCCTATGTGTCCGACACGTTCCCTCTCGCCGAATACAGACGAGCGATGCACACGAAGCTTATCCGCGCGGGAAATGGCAACTGCCTGCTTCATCCCAACTAAGGGCCGCAAGCGCCGGGACGCCATGGTGTCCGACTCATTCCCCAGCAAAAGCAAAATGGCCAGGGTACTATTACCTCTGGGCGACAGGCTCTATAGGTTCAAAACATATTTGCCCGCCTTATTTTACACAACTGCTCGGCTCAGCGGTGTCGAAGGTGTTGTCGATCCAGTGATTATGATCGCAATTGGGATTACCATCCATTAAGTCCGGGCCGCCTCCGGGCACCGAGCTCCAACCCGTAACAGTGTTCCGAAGAATCAGGTTATTGGAAGCGCCTGCTGAGACTAGGATGCCTACCCCGTATGCCGCAAAAACGTTATTAGCAGTGTTATCGGCAACCACATTGAAGTTGCCCGAAACCCCTATTCCATCGCCTGTACCATTTTTGATGAAGCCGACTGTTGCAATCGTGCTGTCGATGAGAACATTCGAGTCGGAACCTATTAAAACAGTGCTGGCGGTTATCTGGTTCAGAAGATTATGTCCTCCACCCTCTACGTAAACCCCGGAGGGTTTCGAGCACATCTCTGACAAAGTGAGCGCGCCACTGCAACAGATCGCTAGATCGGCCAAGGGAGCAAAATATGATAGCGATGGTTTTGGCCTTGCAGGCCTTCCTTCTCTTTGTCGGTGCGGCTTTTGTGGGTGCTCAACAGTCGAAGACACCGACGCCAATAACATCATGTGGTACGATTTCGGCTCCGGGCGTTTCCCAGTCCAAACATCTTGACTGCCCAGAATTGTTGAGATGTGACTCATTTCAATATTTCTAACTCTTCAGATAGGGTCAGGCACTTATGCCGAAATTGGGCATCGGTAAGCCCGAGGTTCCAGCGAGAACCTTCGGCGCACGTATTCGGCAACTCCGAAAGGCGAAATGGCTGACGCAACGCCATCTGGCGGAACAGGTTGAAGCACGTCTGAAAGGTCTGAACAAACGCGGATTCAATTTCAGCTTCGCCGGGGTCAGTGCATCGGTCCAAGTGTAACAGCCAAAGTTCAGCCAAAGTCGCCGGACGTAGAAACCCTTATGGCCATTGGGGAAATCTGGTGCCGGGGGCGGGACTCGAACCCGCACGGAGGTTACCCTCCAGAGGATTTTAAGGGCTGAGCGCTATTCGGCTTGCATATGGTAATCTATAGCATGTGGAATCAACAGTGCTGTTGGATTTGACCCGTTGGCAATGGCCTGACTCATGGTGAAAAGCCGCGGCGGCGGCTTGGTTTACCGGCCGACCTACATTGACAAGCGCACAGGCGAGCGCAAAGCAGCCTCGATTTGGTGGATCCAGTACTCTGTCGACGGGATCCGATTTCGCGAGTCATCGAATTTGCGTAGCCAGCGGGAGGCCCAAGCCTTTCTGCAACAAAGACTGGAGGCGGCGGCGCAGGGACAACCAGTCAGCGCCAAGGTCGGAAAGGCGACGTTCGAAAATCTCGCGAAGATTCTCCTCGATGACTATCGGGCTAATGGAAGGCGCAGCGTTAAGCGCGTCGAGGACGCGGTCGGGCATCTACGCGGATTTTTCGCGGCAATCCATGCCGGTCAGATCAAGGGCGATCTTATCGCGCGCTATATCAGTTCGCGGCAACAAGAGGGAGCAGCGGCCGCAACGATTAACCGGGAGCTCGGCGCCCTAAGACGCGCCTTTCGGCTCACGCAATCGGCCGGCAAAGTAGCCGCTCGGTCGGAGATATCCCTGCTAGCCGAGAACAATCAGAGGAAAGATTTCTTCGAAGCTGACGAGTATCAAGCAGTGTTGGACAACCTACCGGAGTATCTAAGGCCTGTAATTCAGACCGCGTACATCACCGGATGGCGTATCAACTCGGAGATCCTTACGCGACAAAAGCACCACGTTGATCTCGATTCCGGCTGTCTGCGATTAGAACCGCGTGAGACAAACGATGACAAAGGCCGGAGCTTTCCGCTCACGGCCGAATTGCGCGCCGTTCTGACGCGACAACTCGAAAAAACAGCGGAGCTTGAGCAAAAGACCGGTATAATTATTTCTTGGTTGTTTCAGCGCCAGGGAAATCTGATAAAGGATTTTCGGAAGGCTTGGACGACAGCCTGCCACCGAGCAGGCGTGACGGGAAAAGTCCCGGACGATCTCCGCCGAACGGCGGTGCGAAATCTTGAACGTGCGGGAGTGTCACGTTCGGCGGCGATGATGATGGTCGGACATCGTTCAGAGTCGATCTATCGCGTCATCGCTCTCACCGATGAGATTGTGCTGACTGAGAGCGCAACTAAACTCGCTGCATTCCACCAGTCGGAGAAGACCCGCAAAGATCTTCCCCGCTCTTCTCCCGGGGTGATTCAGACAAAACAACCTGACTAAATCCTGGCCACAACACATTTCCATCTATCATCCGAGAGTTACACGAACCCGATGGGTTGCGCCGTCGTCAGCCAGTGAGATGCCGGATTCCCAATTCGGCAATACTTCGTCGTCCAGTGTTAAGCGAGAGACTCCCCGGCTGACGCCTCGAGGGTTCTCGACGACAATCTCGTAGCGGGCGGAACGGTACACGAAGACCATTTCGAAGCGTGGCCAAGCCTTCGGCACGCATGGGTCGATGAATAGCGTCGCGCCGCGCAAGCGAAATCCCAGGATCCATTCGAGGCCGGCCCGATACATCCATCCAGCGGAGCCTGTATACCAGGTCCAGCCGCCACGGCCGGCGTGCGGCGCTGTCGAGTATATGTCGGCACTCATGACGTAGGGCTCAACCTTGTAGCGGTGAATGGCGGCGCGGGTGTTTGCGTGGTTGATAGGATTCAACATTGCGAACAACTCCCCGGCTTTGTCCCCATCGCCGAGCATTGCGAATGCTATCAGTGACCAGATTGCGGCATGCGTGTATTGGCCCCCGTTCTCGCGCACACCAGGCGGGTAACCTTTGATATAGCCAGGATCCCTCGACGTCTTATCGAATGGCGGGGTGAACAGCAGGACGAGTCCTCCATTTTGCCGGACTAGGTATTCATTTACAGCGGCCATTGCAGTCGCCGCGTGCGCCGGCTCAGCGCCGCCGGAGATTACCCCCCATGACTGCGCGATCGAATCGATTTGGCATTCAGTATCTGTGGCCGAGCCGAGTGGCGTCCCATCATCGTAATAAGCCCGTCGATACCATTGACCGTCCCAGCCGTGGCGTTCGAGTGATTCCTTCAGCGCAGCAGCGTGCCGGCGCCAGTTGGCAGCGCGTGTCTGGTCGCTGCGACGGTCGGCGAAATCAGCGAACGCCGTGAGCGCGCAATAGAGAAACCAGCCCAACCAGACGCTTTCCCCCGTACCTTTTTCGCCGATGCGATTCATGCCGTCGTTCCAGTCCCCCGTTCCCATTAATGGGAGACCGTGATCGCCAACCGCCAGACTTACGTCGAGCGCCTTAACACAGTGCTCGAACAAAGTAGCGGAAACTCCGGAAACTTTCGGTTCAAAGAACGCTTCGTGCTCGTCGGCATGGAGGCCGGGTCCGTCGAGAAAAGGGACCATCCTGTCCAAGACCGCAACGTCTCCTGTGACATCGACATAATGAGCCGTCGCATAGGGCAGCCACGCGCGGTCGTCCGAGATGCGTGTGCGAACCCCCTGGCCCGATGTCGGTAGCCACCAGTGTTGGACGTCGCCATCCAGAAACTGCCGCTCGGCTGCGCGCAGAAGATGTTCCCGCGCGACTCCCGGCTGCGACACGGTCAGGGCCATTACGTCCTGGAGCTGGTCGCGAAAACCATAGGCGCCGCTGGCCTGATAAAATGCTGATCGTGCCCATACGCGGCATGTCAGGGTCTGATACAGCAGCCACCGGTTCATCAGAATATCCATAGAGCGATCGGGCGTCTTCACCTGAACCGTCCCGAGGATGTCATCCCATTGACGAGTGATCGCACTGAAAACCCCGTCCAAATCCGTGCTTCGATAATGCGCGATCAAGGAAAGAGCTTGCGCCTTCGTCTGCGCCTGGCCGAGAAAGAAGACAATTTCAGTCTCGCCGTTCGCTAGAAGGTGAACCTGAGTCTGCAGGGCGCAGCAGGGATCGAGACCCGCGCCCACTCGATTTGAGAGTGGCGTTGCGTTCTCGAGCGCGGCCGGATGATCGAGTGCGCCGTGGCGGCCGAGGAACTCCTTGCGATCGCCGGTCCATGCGACTTGCCGCCCGCCCAAGTCCGCAAATGCCACCCGACCACCAAACTCGTTACTCCACGGATTGCGCGCAAGCATCGCGCCGGTTGCTGAATCGATCTCCGTCACCACTGAAGACGCCGAGGCGCCGCGCGAAACTCCAAGTACCCACTCGGCGTAAACTGTCACAGCGAGCCGTCGCGAGCGCGTAGAGAGATTCCGAATCGTCAGACGCGAAATTTTGATCGGGTCCTCTGGCGCTACATACTGCAGAAGTTCAAGCGCGACCTCATGCGAGCTGTGCTCAAAGCGACTATAGCCCTGGCCATGGCGGGCAACGTAAGGCGAGGCTTCCTCGCGAATTGGCAGCGCCGTTGGCCCCCACAGCGCTCCACTATCCTCATCGCGAACATAGATAACTTCGCCCGGCGTGTCGCTGACGGGATCATTTGACCACGACGTAAGCTGATTCTCGCGACTGTTCATCGACCACGTGTAGCCTGAACCGAGGGCTGACACCTGAAACCCAAACGATGGGTTGGCTATTACGTTGATCCATGGCGCGGGCGTCCACTGGCCTTCGCGGAGGATCGTCACATACTGCTTTCCGTTGGCGGCGAAGCCGCCAACGCCGTTGAAAAACTCGAGAGCTTGTTGCGGCTGCGGCGATGTCGGCGGTTCGCTCGACGGCACCGGTTTACGTCGCGGTGGGACCCCGGCAGCGGATAGCGATTCCTCCAGGCGATTGAGCTGTTCCGCGAGGCTCCCGTGGCGGCTCCAGACCACCACGCGGGCTGCGGTCTGCAGCAGGCTGCGCACGTCGGCTGAGATCAGATCGGAGCGCAATACAAATACAGCTCCGCGCCCTATTTGGCCCTCGGCCCGCATTCGCGATTGGTTCGCCCGAACCAGCGCTTCCAATGAGCCTTGGAGATCCTGATCGTAGGACGCAGACCTTTCGTTCAGGATCACCAGATCGACATCGAGCTGCTTGATCCCCCAGTATTCGTGCGCGCGGACTAATTGCCGAACAATTTCGCGATCTTCGATTTCATCGATCCGGACCAACACTATCGGCAGGTCACCGGAAATTCCGTGGGCCCACAGTGTCGAAGCTCCATGCTCGCTCCGCTTCAGCACGTCGGAGGAGGGCCGCATCGTTGCGTTGGCGTAGATGACGTGATTGGCGATGCGCTGGAAAAGGTGCGCCTCGTCGGGACCGATGCCCAGATGGTGTAGCTGCACCTGAGCCTGCGTCCAAGCCAGAGTGAGTGCGCGGTCGAAGGCGGTTGGGTCGCGATGCTTGTCCGCGAGGTCAAGAACTTCGCTGCGGGACTGTGCGATCAGAGTCCAGAAAGCGACGCGCGCTCGCCCCCCCGGTGGAATTCTTAAACGGCGACGCAGGCTGAAGATTGGATCGAGCACGGTCCCGACGGTGTTGGAAAGCGGCCGGCCGTCGATGACGGATATGGGCGTTTGGATCCCTCGCGCACGCCCAAGGAACGCTGCGCGGTCCGTCTCGAATTGCAAATCACCAACAGTCTCGCCCTCCACCACGGCAAGGTGGGCCGCCCAGACTGCGATTTCGCCGGGTGATCGTGGCCTCCGCGTAGCCATCACGCCGCCTATATCGGCGACGAGTTCCGTCTGCACGAAGAGCTTGGAGAACGCTGGGTGCGCGGCATCCGCCGCCGGCGGCGCCAGTACAATCTCGGCATACGACGTCAGCTCAATCTCCCGATAGTTGTTGCCCAGGTTGGAGAGCGATACGCGGCGAACCTCCGCGTCCTCCTCGGGCGAAACTGCAATCTCGAGTGTGGTTGTTATCGTTCCGTCGCGTCGGCTTATTTCGGCGCGATCCTCGGAGAACACCACCGAGTAGCTATCCGGCTCGACCCCGGTCGGCTGGTAGCCAGCCGACCATACCTCGCCGGTGCGCACGTCGCGCAGAAAAACGTACGTGCCCCAGGAATCGCGGGTAACATCCTCTTGCCAACGCGTGACTGCGAGATCGCGCCAACAGCTGTACCCGGAACCTGCGGCGGTTATCATCACAGCATATCTGCCGTTTGAGAGCAGATGCGTCCGCGGAATGGCGTCGTGTGCGGATCGGAACCGTCGCAGCATTGGGGCGACGATCTCGCGGATGTTGGGGGCAGCCGTTACCTCCTCCGCACGAGGACGCGCGACCAGAACGTCGCGCGGGGTTCGTTCCTGGAGTAATAGTTCCGTCGCCTGAATAATCGGCTCGGCGTGAAAGCGCGCGCGCATCGCTCCGTCACGGAGGGCGTCATTGATCGCTACCATGGTCATCCCCTGGTGATGCGCCATATACGCGCGAACTATTGCAACTTGCTGGCCCTCGGGAAGACGCGTCGGCGTATAGTCGAGCGCTTCGTAACAACCGTAGCGACCCATGCCACCCGCCGCGGCGAGACGGGAGAAGTTTCGCGCGGCGGCTTCCGCGTCGACCATCGTGGCCAGGGCCGTCGCGTAAGGCGCAATCACAATATTCTCGCTGAGCCCGCGCTTCAGCCCCAAGCCGGGGACACCAAAGTTTGAGTACTGATAGGTGAGTTCCAGATCACGCGCGTTGTAAGCAGATTCCGAGACGCCCCACGGCACCCCGAGCTCGGCGCCATACTTCATCTGCCGGCGGACGACAAGACGATTCGACTGCGAGAGCATGCTCTCGTCCGAGGCGCGCATCACCAGCGACGGCATCAGGTATTCGAACATCGAACCCGACCATGAAATCAGCGCTGAACCACGATCGACCGGTGTCAGGTCGCGCCGGAGTCGAAACCAATGCCGTGCTGGCACGTCCCCCTTGGCAATCGCCACAAAACTCGCCAGGCGCGCTTCAGAAGCGAGCAAGTCATAACAGTTGGGATCGAGGCTGCCTTCCGCGACCCGGTAGCCGATCGCGAGAAGTTGCCGCGAAGGGTCGAAGAGGAAACCAAACTCCATCGCTGCGAACATCCTGCCCGTTACTCGCTTGAGCTCGGTAAGGCGATGATCGAGCGCACCTGCGGCTTTCGCGGAACGCTCGAAGGCGTCGATCAGGGCGTCTGCTCGCGCAAGCGCGATCACGTCTCCAGAAGCTCGGCACATAAGCTCAGAACGGAAGCGTGTCAGTACGGCGATCGCCGTGGCACAATGCTGTGGCAGATCCGCAATGACCGGAACGGATTCGAAGATCTGGCCAAGCATCGCCTCGACCGAAGCCTCTCCATCCCTACCTGCCTGACCCACGATGAGCGTGGCGTCACCGGCAAGCTTCGCCCATGGCATAAGCTGCTCGACATCGCGCTGATGGCCCAGGATCGACGCCCGCACGGCCTCTACCCAGTGCAAAACCTGCACGCTCTCATCGTCGCCCCGCTCCTCGTGCAGCGTGCTCGCAATGTCGCTGGCCGTTTGCACCTCAAGCGCGAGTTCCTCCAGCCGCCAGGCAACGTCTGCCGGAGTCGCAGGAATACTCCGCAGCGAGACGGCCAGCACTTCGAGCGCGCCGTCCAGATGCTTGCTAGTTACCGTTTGCGTTCGCCGATCGTCGGCAAGCAGGCGGAGACCCTCGCGCGCGATCTTCAGTGCGTCATCGATCCCCGCGCGCCATCGCGGTGCGACCGCCGGGCCGCCCGCCATTTCCCGCATGGCGTTGCCAAGAGCAATAAGATGTCCCGCGAGGTTGCCGCTGTCGACCGACGAAACATATTTCGGATCCAGCGGACAAAGACGCTGGGTGTCGTACCAGTTGTAGAAGTGACCGCGAAAGCGCTCGAGTTCACTCATCGTAGCGAGCGTCGCGTCCAAGCGCTTCACCGTGTCGAACGTCCCGAGCCAGCCAAAATCGTGCGCGGTTACAACCGACAAAAGATACAATCCGAGGTTGGTGGGCGATGTCCGATGGGCCAATACGGGTTTCGGGTCTTCCTGGAAATTGTCAGGCGGCAGCATGTGATCTTCCGCTGTGACGAAGGCCTCGAAGAAACTCCATGTGCGGCGGGCGATGAGCCTGAGGGTTTGTGCCTCCTGCTCCGAAGGTGGATTGGGCCCCGCGAGAGGTGGCGGAAAACTTGACCATCGCGCGACTGCTGGCGCTAGCGTCCAAAGGATCACGCACGGCGACGCGATTTGCCATGAACCACGCCCGAAGCAAGCGATCATAACGACGGCCAGAACGGCGAGAGCGACACCACCAGCCATTCGCCAATAAGATTCGCGAACGTCGAGCCTGGCACGCAGCTTGGCCTGAGCGGCGGTGACCCACTCCAGCAGACTTCGACGCTTGACGATGAGCCGGAACAGCGTGCGCGCAATGGCGTCGGTCATCAACCAGGCCTGATGCGCAAGGAACGTGACCTGAAACACGAGCTGGAGCAGCGCGGCGACGAGATCCGCGCCCACCGCGCGCAAATGGCTTCGTTTCGAAATGCCGAATCGGCGGGGTACAACACCGGCAAACAGGGGTAGAAATGCGGGCGCCGCGATCGTGGCGAGGACGAAGACGCTCCAGATCGCAGCGGCGGTGACGGGGAGAGCCCATCCGGCAAGCAACGCGAGGAAGGTCGCCGGCGCCGACAATGTTCGCCGCAGGTTGTCGATCATTTTCCAGCGGCCGATCAATGGAATTGCTGTTCTGGCTGAGTCGTCTGTTGCGTCGCGGCCGCGGCCCACGATCCACGGAAGCAATTGCCAATCGCCGCGCGCCCACCGATGTTGCCGCGCGGCGGCGACGTCATAGCGTGAGGGGAATTCCTCGACCACTTCGATGTCAGAGACCAGTCCAGCCCGCGCGAAGATTCCTTCCAGCAAGTCATGACTTAAGAGCGTGCTGTCAGGAATCCGCCCTGCAAGTGCAGCTTCAAAAACGTCCACGTCGTAGATGCCCTTGCCGCTGTACGAACCTTCGCCGAAGAGGTCCTGATAAACGTCAGAGACGGCAGCCGCGTATGGATCGATACCGCTGGGGCTCGAGAAGACACGCTGGAAAAGAGATCCTTCGCGACCCGTCGGCAACGAAGGCGTGACGCGCGGTTGAAGCACCGCGTAACCTTCAACCACCCGGCAGGACCGTGGGTCCAGTGTCGGATGGTTGAGAGGATGCCCCATCTTGCCGACGAGTCGCTTGGCCGCTCCTCGTGGTAGGCGCGTGTCGGCGTCAAGCGTGATCACGTAACGAACGTCTGCGGGAACGACGGGTGCGCAGCCGCCAGCCGTTACGAAAGTCGTGTCGGTCGCTCCGCGTAGCAATCGATTCAGTTCATGCAGCTTTCCGCGCTTGCGTTCCCATCCGAGCCACTTTCCCTCGCCCGCGTTCCAGATCCGCCGACGATGGAGCAGGAGAAATCGGTCCCCGTCCGACGCCGGGCCATACAACTGGTTCAGCCGCCCGATTCCCGCGACCGCAGCGCTCAGGAGCTTATCGTCGTCCGGAGCATTCTCGGTCACACAGTCCGTCCAGTCAGAGAGCAGTGCAAAACGGAGATCGCCATCCGGAGTCGCGAGGTGATGAACCGCCAGGCGTTCGATCTGCTCTTCGAGTTCCGCTGGCGTCGTCAAAAGGGTGGGTACGACGATCAGGGTGCGCAGACTCGACGGCACCCCATCCCGAAGCTCCAGACCCGGCAGGACCTTCGGGCCAAAACGATTCGTGACACCGCGGTTCACCAGGGCCACGCTCACATCCAACGCCGGTATGAAACCCAAGAGTGCGAAGGCTACAAGCGTCCATCCGCCTGCTCCGGTCTTTGCCAAGGCGAACAACGGTAGAGCGGAAACAAGTGCCGCCACAAGAGCGATTGTTCCGAGATAACCCAGAATTCCGGCAGCCGTATAGGCTCGAATGAGCCTTTGTCGTATGGGAAGCCGAAATCCGATCTCTGCTTCAAGGGCCCGACGCCCATTCGCAATGAGGTAATAGCCAGGCTCCTGCTCCCGGCGTGCGCTTGCGTCGTCGTGCGATGGCTCGGCTGCCGCGTGCTTCGCGGCCACGATCGCCGTTCGTGCTATATCGAGTTCCGAATGCGCCGACCCTCGCGCAAGCTCTTCGATCGCGTGTCGGTAGCGATCACGCGTCGCGAAGTCCATCTCGGCAAAGTCGCTGTCGGCGCGCAGCACCGCATCAACCAGACTGACGCTCTCGAAGAGTTCCGCCCAATCCACCGCAGACATCAGACGCATGCTCGTGATCGCGTTACGCACGGTCACGTTCATCGCGCCCTGCCGCTGATGTTCTTCGTGAACGACCTCATCGGCGGACGTTCCCTGAGCCGCAAGCCGTTGATCCAGCCAAAGGAGTGCCGGCGTCACCGTCGGATCCTGATCACGCAGACGCTGCACCAATTGAACCGCAAAGGACGTCGACAACGGCCCTTGGTCTATACCGCGTAGCACCGTCTCCAGCGGCTCGGCCTTACGACCACCAACCCCCAACAGCCTGTCAGCCAGAGCGTCGGCTTCCTGGCGCGCGGCGCGACGATTGACGATCCGTTCGGCCGAACGCCGCAAATTCTCGACCAGCACGATGCGAAGCGTAATCGCTACTGCCCAGAGTTCTCCGATTGTCAGAGGCTGTATGCGTTGATAGGCCTGGATGAAACGACACAGCACCTGCGGGTCGAAGCGGCTGTCAGTGTGCGCGACGAAGGCCCAGGCAACGCCGAACACGCGCGGATAGCCTGCGAATGGTCCTTCGGCAAGCTTAGGCAGCTGACGGTAAAACGCACGGGGAAGATCGTCCCGAATTTCGCGAATCTGTTCCTCGACGACATGGAAGTTATCGACCAGCCACTCCGCCGCAGGTGTGATTGAGCGTTCTTCACGGATTGCCGCGGCGATCTCTCGATACGCCTCTAGCAGCACGCGGCCGTTGTTGTGCAGCCGTTTCGGTAATTGTCGATTACTGCCCGGGCTCGTGGTGACGCGCTGAGCGGCCGCCAGGCTCTCGGCATGCTGCTCGAGACGTTCGATGCCGAACAGTTCCGCCCGAATTAGCTCTTCGGTGTTGCGCTCGGAGGTGCCCCGCACGCGTTCAAGAGCACGAAGAATAGAAGACTTCCACATTTGTCCGCTTGCCTGTTTGAATGCGCTACGCTGAGTCGTGAGAGGCTAGCGATAGATCAAATAATCTGATCGGGCGGCGGTACCGGAGTCACGCCCGAGTGATCGGCATCTTGCTCGATCGCCGGACCAGGATGTCTCCGACATTCGGCGGCACGCTTGACGCGCCGCTACGGCTAATCCAGTTTTCTGTTGCCTGCGATGAGCAGATTTGCGCTTTTGCTGTGAAATGAAAAGGGCGGGCCGAGCCCGCCCTATACCGCTTCTACCAGCGGTCGCGGCCGCCACCGCCACCGTTGCGGTTGTTGCCGCCGAAGCTGGATTCGCGCGGCTTGGCCTCGTTCACCTTAATGTTCCTGCCCTTGAGCTCAGAATCGTTGAACTGCGCGATTGCCTTGGACGCCTCGTCTGAATTCGCCATCTCGACAAAGCCAAAGCCCTTCGACTGGCCCGAGAACTTGTCCATGATGACCGCCGCGCTTTGCACTTGACCCGCCTGTGAAAACAGTTGTTCCAGGTCGCTATTCGATACCGAGTAGGCCAGGTTGCCTACATACAATTTACTGGGCATTGTGCCCTCCGTGTTTATTTGGCCGGGAAGCTCACGAACAGAAAACCCGGGCTTATTCCCGAGTCTAGATGAAAGGAACGATCCGAACGTTAGATCTATACTTTTACTCTCTTTGGATCGTTAATGACATGGCCTCCGGCGGATTCGTTTTCTGCACTGGATCGGTTCTTGGTCGAACTGGGTTGCGATCTTTTCGTACGCGTTCTGCACGTGCGGCGACGTGCAGAGGATCAATCAAAGTTCGAAATTGCGCTAGATGAAGCGCCCACCAGCGGTCCACGCTTGCTGATTCGACAGTCTCTCCCTCGGATCGTTCTTGCAACTTGTCGTGCCAACGACGCCAATCACGGTAGAGCGCGTCGATGCTGCCGGTCATGTCGATTCCCGCCTTAACCAGTGCAGCGCGCGTCGACCGGTATTCTTCGTCAAGCTTGAGGAGCGTGTTCATAATAACTCCACGTGGGACTATTGTTTCGTGGAAATGGCGGGCCCTTTGTGGCCCGCCATTTTTATGTTTAATCGAACCCTGTGGTCTTCTAAGTCATTTGCGGATGCATCCGGTCTGAATTCGTCGAGGAGTTCGCGTCGGGGGTGATCTCCTCCTGGTTCTCGGCAACTATGCACTCTGTGGTCAGGAGCAGACCTGCCACCGACGCTGCGTTCTGCAGGGCGCTGCGCACGACCTTGGTCGGATCCATGATCCCGGCCTTCATGAGGTCCTCGAACTCCTCGGTCGCCGCGTTAAAACCGAAGGAGCCGTTGTTGTTCTTCACCTTATCGACCACCACCGAGCCTTCCCAACCGGCATTACCGGCAATCCAGCGGCAGGGATCCTCGAGCGCCTTGCGGATGATACCGATGCCGGCCTTCTCGTCCTCATTGGCTCGCAGGTTATCGAGTGCTGACAAGGCCCGGATGAGCGCAACGCCACCGCCCGGCACGACCCCTTCTTCGACTGCCGCACGGGTGGCGTGGAGGGCGTCTTCCACACGCGCCTTCTTCTCCTTCATCTCCATTTCGGTCGCGGCACCGACGCGAATCACGGCCACGCCGCCGACCAACTTCGCCAGGCGCTCTTGCAGCTTTTCGCGATCGTAGTCCGAGGTGGTTTCCTCGACTTGCGCGCGGAGCTGCTTGATGCGTCCCTCGATGTCCGGCTTCTTGCCGGCGCCGTCGATAATCGTCGTGTTGTCCTTGTCGATCACGATCCGCTTGGCCCGGCCGAGATCCTGCAAAGTCACGGTCTCGAGCTTGATACCGAGTTCCTCGACGATCACCTTGCCGCCGGTCAGGATCGCGATATCTTCGAGCATCGCCTTGCGCCGATCGCCAAAGCCCGGGGCCTTGACTGCCATGCAGGCCAGCGTGCCACGAAGCTTGTTGACGACCAGCGTCGCCAGCGCTTCGCCCTCGACGTCCTCGGACAGAAGCAAGAGTGGCTTGCCGGTTTTCGCGATCAACTCGAGGATGGGTAGTAAGTCCTTCATCGACGAGATCTTCTTCTCATGGATCAGGATATAAGCGTCTTCGAGTTTCGCCTCCATCCGCTCCGGATCAGTCACGAAATAGGGCGACAGATAGCCGCGGTCGAACTGCATGCCCTCGACCACTTCGAGCGTGGTCTCGAGGCCTTTGGCCTCCTCGACCGTGATCACGCCCTCCTTGCCGACCTTCTCCATCGCGTCTGCGATGATCTCACCGATGGCCGAGTCGTTGTTGGCCGAAATCGTGCCGACTTGTGCGATCTCGCGGCGATCTTTGGTGGGCTTGGACAGATTCTTGAGTTCGCCGGTGACGGCCACGACCGCGCGGTCGATCCCGCGCTTCAGCGACATTGGATCGTGCCCCGCCGCGACCATCTTGATGCCTTCGGTGAAGATCGAGCGCGCCAGCACGGTGGCGGTTGTGGTGCCGTCGCCTGCTACGTCGGAGGTCTTCGAGGCGACCTCCTTGACCATCTGGGCGCCCATGTTCTCGAACTTGTCGTCGAGCTCGATCTCCTTGGCGACGGTGACTCCATCCTTGGTTACCGTGGGAGCGCCGAAGCTTTTCTCGAGCACGACATTCCGGCCCTTGGGCCCCAAGGTCACCGTGACCGCGTCGGCCAGCACATTGACCCCTCGTAGAATTCTTTCGCGCGCTTCCTGGGAAAAACGGACCATCTTAGCGGACATATGAATATTAGCCTTCCTGGTTAATCGAGCATGTTTCGTAGCGATTGGTAGTCATGCGGTCCCGTTACCCCTCAAGTACGCCCAGGATGTCGTCCTCGCGCATGATCAGATGCTCTTCATCGTCGAGCTTGACCTCACTGCCCGAATACTTGCCAAAGAGAATCCGCTCGCCAGCCTTTACGTCGGGGACTACGAGTTGGCCGGTCTCGGTGATCTTCCCCTTGCCGACTGCTACAACCTTCCCTTCCTGCGGTTTCTCCTTGGCGGTGTCGGGAATGATAATCCCGCCTTTGGTCTTCTCTTCTTCCTTGATGCGTTTCACCAGGATGCGATCGCCCAACGGCCTTATTTTCATAGGATTGGTAGTTCCATTGCGTCGATTTCAGGAATCGCCGGTTAGCGGTAGCGTACGTAGCCGAAAGCGCCGAGGAGCATGCCTCGGCGCGCATTACATCTTCGGTTGCTTGAGGACGTTGTTGAGGCGCTATACCACTTGGCGCGCACTCCCAGCGAGCGCCTTTTCAGCAGCTAAGTTAATGTAAGCACGAATCGCGCGCCGCGCTTGAATGCCTGATGTCCCGAGGAACTCGAATGATCATTCGCTTTCTCTGCTACTAGGTCGAGATAGCCCGGTGGCTCCCCCAAACGCCTGAATGCACAGTAAATGCGATCCCGCGATTCACGAAGTGGAAGACCAATCCGTACGGGCTCGGACGGCAAACAGCCAAAGTTCAGCCAAAGTCGGACCGACAATTCTATAGACCGCCCCATGACAGCTAAAGTCGTAGGAGCTAGAAACGCCTTATTACTGTTCAGGAAAGATGGTGCCGGGGGCGGGACTCGAACCCGCACGGAGGTTACCCTCCAGAGGATTTTAAGTCCTCTGTGTCTGCCGTTTCACCACCCCGGCCGGTCGTGCATGGCCAACGCGCGGATTTTCTCAATGAACCCTCCGCTCGCGCAAGCGCCACCCCTCCCGCTTGATTCGACTGACAGTTCAAACCGCCGACGACGGTAAACATCCGGCGGCTTTTCTGCGTCTATTCATTGGGAAAATCCGGCAGAGCGCGACAACCGGACGAAGTCCCGGCGGTTGACGCAGCTTGGCCCAGGCCGCCGCGAAGGCGCATCATTGATGTTGGTGACACGATTCGAAATTCACTTCGCCGCGCTGTGCCTAATCGCGACCATCGCGGGATGCGCGATTGCCGAGGCGCCGATCAAGACGACGTCGCAAGTCGTCGCGACGCCGCAGCCCGGCGAACTTGACGTAAGTTCGCAGCCCGGTGCTTTGATCGGTGACGTCCAGCCGGTCTACGTCTCGATTGCCAATGGGAGCGATACGCCGCGCTCCGTCGTGCCGAGTCAAATCTTTGCCTTGGACGCAACCGGGAATCGGGTGGCGCCCCTGCCGGCTGGCGAGGCGGCCCGCCAGGCCGGTGGTTCCGGTGAATTGAAGGCGGCGCTCGAGAGCGGCGCGACCAGTGGCGTGCTCGGCGCGGGCGTCGGTGCGGGGCTCGGCGCGATTGCCGGCTCGCTCATTCACAGCGGCGCGACCGGCGCGGCGCTCGGCGCCGCCCTTGGCGGCGGTCAGGCGGGGATCCAGGGAGCGCTGGCCGGTCAGCGGAGGGCCGACCAGCAGGCCGACACGCAGCTCAATGCGCTCGCGTTGCAGCAGAGCGACATTCGCCAGAACTTCACGGTGAGTGGCTACGTCTTTTTCCCCAAGGGTGATTACAAACAGCTCCAGATGGTGCTCGTCGACGATGAGAGTGGCGACACCGAGGTCGTCAACCGGCCGTGGTAGCGACCGCCCCGCGGCGGTCCCGTGGGTAGCACGCCGCATTATTTGCGGCGGTCGAAGAGCTGGTCGAGCGCGTCATTGATGAAGTACTTCTGCGCGGGATCGCGATTGTCGAGCTCCGCCTGACGGGCGGCGGCCCATTCGGCCAGCCCAACTATCGCCGCCTCGGCGGCGTCACGCAGGCCGCTGGCCTCCGCGATCCGGCCGAGCTGCGCGAAGAGCTCCGCCGGCAGGATCAACTCGATACGGGGACCTCGGGTTTCCGCGCGCTTCGCCACGCTCCTCCGCCTGAGTGACGCTCCGGTATGTGTTAACCTTGAATCAGTCAGGATGTCAAAGCAATTGGCTAATAGTGAAAAATACGCGGGAATGCTGATCGAATATCTCGACGACGGACGCTTGCGCGCGGCTCTCGCCACGCGCGAGCAGGGCGATCACGTCATGGTGGCCGACGCCAGCGGCAACGAACGCCGGATCCCTCGCGAACTCATCCTGGTCCGTCATCCCGACCGCCGGGCGTCGCGCGATAACGTGAAAGAAGCCCTCGCCGCGCTGAACGCCGAGCGCGGGCGGCTGGGGACTGAAGTTGACCTCAACCTGCTCTGGGAGATCGTCCACGACGAAGAGCGCGGTTATACGGCGGCGGCCCTCGCCGAGACCTTTTTCGGCCGGTCGTCGCCGGTGGAAGTCGCCGTGATGCTCGAGGCGCTGCTCGGCGACCGCCTGTACTTCGTTCGCCGCCATATGGAGTTCGTCGCGCGCGACCCCGATCAGGTCGAGCGGTTGCGCACGCAATACGAGAAAATCCGTTTGCGCAGCGAGGGCGGTCAACAAACCCGCCGGCTGTTGAGCGGGATTCTGGACGGCGGGCCATTGCCGCCGCGGGAGGAAGCCGCCCCCTTGATTGCGGAGCTCACGCGCTACCTGGAAAACCCCTTTGCCCGGAGCCGCGAAACAGCCGCGATGCTCGAGGCGGTGGCCGGCGACCTGGCGCCCGCCGAAGCCGCCTACGAGATTCTCGAGCGGCTGAACGCCCGCCCGGCGGGATCGCGCTTCGCGCTGATCGGCGGCCTCCGCACTGCTTTCAGCGAGGCCGCCCAGCACGAGGCGCTTAATCTGAGCGCGCCGGAGCGCCCCTCCGCCGAACCTCATTGGGCGATCACGATCGACGACGAGGAGACCGTCGAGATCGATGACGCCCTCTCGTGTGAGGCGTTGGCCGACGGCGAGCTGCGCGTGCGGGTACATATCGCCCTGGTCGCCGATTTCATCCCCAAGGGCAGCGCCATGGACGCCGATGCCGCCGCACGCGGGACTACGGTGTACTTGCCCGAAACGACTATCCGGATGCTGCCCGATCCGGTCTCGACCGTGGCCGCCAGTCTGACCGCGGGCGCCACGCGCCACGTTCTGACGACCGACGTCCGGCTCTCGGCCACCGGTGAGCTGCAGAGCTACGCGATCACACTGGAGCAGATCAAAGTGGGCGCCCGGCTCACCTACGACGCGGCCGATCGCATTCTCGACGGCGGTGCGAGCGACACCGAGGCCGCGAGCTTCGAAGTGCTGAACAGGTTGCGCGACGCCGCCAACCGACTGCGCGAACGCCGGCTCGCCGCTGGGGCGTATCTGATTCAGCGGCGGGAACCGAAAGTCACGGTCGTCGGGGATGTGATCGAGATCAAGGTGATCGACAGCTCGTCACCGAGCCGGGAGCTGGTGGCCGAGTGCATGGTCTTGAGCAACCATATCGCGGCGCGGATTGCCGCGGACCGCAATATCCCGATGATCTTCCGGGTGCAGCCCCAGGCTGGGGACGAAGCCTTCGCGCAACGCGCGCGCCTGTCGCTCTATCCCGGGTTTCACGCCGGCGTTGGTCTCGACGGTTACGTGCAGGCCAGCTCGCCGATCCGGCGCTACGTTGACCTCGTGTTGCAGCGCCAACTGGTCGCGATGGTCGGGGGTGGCTCGTCGGCGTACGATCGCGACGCGCTGATGGCGGTGCTCGCGGCGGCCGAATCCACCGAGGCCGAAGGCCGGGAACTGGAACGGCGCGCCAAACGTTACTGGACGCTGACCTATCTGCAGCGCAGTATGATGGAAGAGCCGCTCGAGGCGACCGTCCTGCGCGACGGCGCCAGCGCCGAACTCACCGCATACGTGACCCGCGGCGCATTGCGCGGTGCGCCTAATCTGCCGGCGCGGGCGCGGATTATGGTGCGCGTGACCCGCGTCGATCCGCTCCGCGGATGGTTAACGCTCAACTACGTGGAAACCGTGGCAACGGCCGAGGAGGGCGTCCCCTGAGACCACCCCCGTCGGCCATCTCCCCCGGGTCGGGACGACCTAGCGCTGATTCTCGTCGTTGAAGCTATCCTGCTCGAGCCGCCAGCGATCGATCGATTCAACATTGAACCGCCAATCGCTTCCCACCTTGAACGCCGGTAGCTGTCCCCGTTTGAGCTGCCGGTAAACCGTCGAAGGGTGAACCTTGAGGTAGTCCGAAAGTTCCTTCACGGTCATGACGTGGCTGTTGTCTGTCTTCATCTGTATGGCCTCCCTTGCCCTTTTGCTACCAACACCGCAGCTTTAGCTAACAGCAAGTGGCGTGCCGTCACTCAAGACCGTTCAAACTCTTCAATATTCACGCAGATTGCCTGAAGCGTGGCGTCAGGATTTTGGCGTAGTCGTCACGAAATTGGCTGTGCCCCAAGCTGATTTTGACGAGTTAAAGCCGCTTCACCACCGAATCAGCCAATCAGCCGTAACACTTAAACGGGCGAAGCTATTGTAATCTATTCTATTCTTAAATAAGCAAAAACGATACGTAATAGCGGAAGAATCGCGAATACATGCCCTGTCTGCCAATCAACCAATATTCTATAATTGCAACGAAGCGCACCGTCCCATTGGTACTCACAACGATGGCGTAACCTGACTCCAAATTATAATCGGTATTAGGCTTGAATCAGCTTAGTCTTCTCTTCGCGTGCTCTTTTGCAACTGATTGTGGCAAAGCACGACACTTCGCGACGTGGCATCGCAAATATATCTTTATTTTTGGCTGCGGCTCGCGGAATCGCCCGCCCCCTATTCCGTGCCGCTGGCACGGTCGTCTTAACCCTCAAATGCCCGGCGCTGAGGACTTCAGCCTAGACCTTGCCGATAAGGTTGCGCCCGGTAGCGTCGACCATGTCGAGGATCCCGCGCTCGTCCTTGGCGCCATGCAGCAGGATCAGGCGATGGACTCCCGCGTCGGCGAAGCGCTTGGCCCCGTCGTGATCGATCCGGCCGCGCGGACATACGCTGATCTCAAGCTCCTCGAACTTGCGGCCGCTCGCACTGCACGCCTCCTTGAGCCCGTTGATACAGGCCGTGGTGGCGCCGACGTCGAGCGCGAACCCGAACCATCCTTTGGCCAGCCGGGCCGCCCGCGAGTAGGCCTCTTTGGTATGGCCGCCAAAGACAATCTCGGGATGGGGACGCTGGACCGGACGCGGCATCGCGTTGATCCCGCTGAACGAAACGAAGCGTCCCTGATAGGCGGGCTTCTCCATGCTCCAGAGCGCGATCATGGCGGCGAGAAACTCCTCGCTGCGCGGCCCCTTATGGTCGAACGGGGCCCCGATCGCGGCAAACTCGGGCTTGAGGTAGCCGATCCCGATACCAAAGATCAGCCGGCCGTTCGACAGCACGTCGACCGACGCCAGCTCCTTGGCGAGAACCACCGGATTGCGCTGGGGCAAGATGATGATGCCGGTGCCGAGCTTGACCTTTTTCGTATGGGCCGCCACAAACGCGAGGGCCGCCGCCGAATCGATAAACGCGGTATCGGCGGGCACCGGCGAGGGCGGGACCTGCGGGTCGGGCAGCACGACATGCTCCCCGGTCCAGAGGCTCTCAAAGCCGGCGTCCTCGGCGGCGCGCGCAACTGCCGCGGCGGTTGAAGGATTAGCGCAGGGCCCGAAATTAATACCGAAAAGTCCGAATTTCATCTCGTCTTCTTAACACGGCGCGCCGCACTGGGGAAATGCCGCGGTGGCGGCGGCGGCCGGTGGGCGGTATCATCGGAATGCGAGGGAATGCAATGACGACTGAGCGCATCGAGATCAATCCAGCGGTGATGATGGGAAGCCCGTGATCCGTGGGACACGGATCACGGTCGAGCTAATCCTGCGCAAGCTCGCCGAGGGCGAGACCGAAAGCGAGCTGATGGAGGATTATCCGCATCTGATTCCTGAAGATATCCGAGCGGCAATCGCCTACGGGGCGGCAAGCGTAGCGCACGAGGAAGTTGTGCTGCTCGCCGACGCCTCGAACCCCATCAAGCTCTGAACCGTGGAGCTCGTGGCGGACGAGAGTTGCGCCGGGCCGGTGATCCGGGCGCTGCGCGAAGCCGGCCACAACGTGATCGCTATCGCGGAAACCGCTAAGGTCTACCCGACGAAGCGGTTATGGAGCGCGCCTTCAGCGAAGGGCGCGTGCTAATCACCGAGGACAGTGACTTCGGTGAATTGGTCTACGCCCGCGGCCAACCGTCTACGGGCGTCATCTTCGTAAAGTTCGACCGCCGCACGCGACACGCCAAACCAGCGGCCGTGGTCGAAACGGTGGCCAAGCTGGGCGCGCGGCTACGGGACAGCTTCACGGTGATCGAGCCAGGCCGAATGCGACTTGCCAGAAGACCGCGCGACTAAAACCGGGGTCTTTGGAAGATCAGGTTGGGACGCTGGCGGGCGGCAACCACGGCTTGTCTAATAACCGCCGCCGCCGCGGTTGAAGGATTAGCGCAGGGCCCGAAATTAATACCGAAAAGTCCGAATTTCATTTCGTCTTCTTAACACGGCGCGCCTCAACACGGCGCGCCGCACTGGGGAAATGCCGCGGTGGCGGCGGGCGGTATCATCGGGGTGCAAGGGGGCCGGGCAATGACGACCGGGCGCTTCGGGATCAACCGGCCGTGATGATGGGTAAGCCGGTGATCCGCGGAGCACGGATCACCGGCTTGCTATACTGCGCAAGCTGGCCGAGGGCTAGACCGAAAGCAAGCTGCTGGAGGATTATTCGCATCTACGGTCCTCTAGCAGGCTGTTGACGAAAGGGTTTGATTACTCAGTTTCATAGTTTTCCGAGGGCGGAAAGCCAGCGTTCTCGCGGTGTTAGTCGGCGGCTTGTGGCCGCTGCTGGTCGCCGCAGGCGG